>Ga0214923_10001459_pt1 | contig 33515 bp, 25 predicted proteins | sample LL1510_MetaG_FD_177993 | JGI IMG/M metagenome (GOLD analysis project Ga0214923, IMG submission 177993) | Freshwater microbial communities from Lake Lanier, Atlanta, Georgia, United States - LL-1510 | ecosystem: Environmental > Aquatic > Freshwater > Lake | place: USA: Georgia | collected...
TCCATTTAAATTCATACGCACTAATTTTACCCGAAGATTCCTCAATAAAATCAATCTCTTGCTTTTGTATGGTTCTCCAAAAATAATTGTTGGAATAAAGAGAATGGTAGGATTGAATTTTTAATCTTTCCGAAATCAAAAAATTTTCCCATAAAGCACCTGTGTCATTTCTTAGCTCGAGGGGGTTTACATTATTAATAATCATATTTCTAATTCCATTGTCGTAGAAATATATTTTTCGATTGTTCTTTATTTCATTCCGTTGATTTCTGCTAAAACTATTCAACTGGAAGATGATGTATGACTTTTCCAAAATGTCAATATATCTGGATACGGTTGCTTTGTCAATTCCCAATAAATTCGAAAGTTCGTTGTAGGACACTTCGTTGCCCAATTGCAATGCCAGCGCTCTTAATAATTTTTCAAGTAACTCAGGCTTTCTGATTCCTGCCAACGACAAAACATCTTTGAACAAATAACTGGTTGATAGTTGCTTCAATACTTCATAAGCATCCGATCGGTTATTGATTACATCAGGGTACATTCCATACACCAGCCGCTCTTCCAGCTGCTGTGTTGAAGCTATATATCCAAGATGCTCATCCAACTCTTGCCAACTAATCGGATACAAATGATACTCAAACTTTCTGCCTGTTAAAGGCTCCTGGGTGTTATTGTTTAATTCCAAGGCAGATGAGCCGCTTACCAATAATTGCACATTTTTAAATTGGTCTGTTATTAATTTCAGGGTAATGCCAATATCCGTTATTCTTTGTGCTTCATCAATAAAAACAATCCTGTGCTTCCCGATTATGGATTGAAGTTTGGATGTGCTTGCACCTTGTAACATTTCTCGAATAGTAGGATCGTCACCATTTAGAAATAAATATTCTTTATTTCGCAGCAGTTCTTGTATCAGGGTTGTTTTACCTACCTGCCTGGGACCCAATACAATGATGGCTTTGCCTTTGAAAAACCTGCTTTCTATTTTTTGAGATATTGTCCGTTTTATCATAATCACCAAAAATACTATATTATTGGCGATTGTAATCCCCAAATATTATATAAATTTGGAGATTTTATTGATATATTATTTAAAATACTTATATTATTTGAATATAGGCCACTCTTGTGAATTTCACAACCAACCCCATAGGCCTAGTTATTTTCTTCGTAATGACTCGATTTTTCGAAAATGTAATGGGTCTTTTCTTTGCAACTTTAATCGGATATTTGCGGATAAATACGGATATTTTCCTTTCTCGCCTACTCTCCTTCGCCAGAAAGGCGTAAGGCTATGCGAGGAAAACCTACACAAACTGATCCCCAATATTCCTTTTCACTTCCGCTACGTATTCCTTAATTGACTGCTCCTTTTCTTTTTTGCAAATCATCAGCACATCGGGAGTATCTACTATTATGCAGTCATCCACTCCTTGTAATACCAGTAATTTTTTATCAGGGACCGATACCATACATTTGGTGGCATCAATAATCATTACACTATCACCCGCTACCGCATTGCCTAAATAATCTTTTTCCAGATTATCATACGCACTATTCCAGGTTCCCAAATCACTCCAGCCAAAGGAAGATGGAATAACATACACATTTTCTGCCTTCTCCAAAATGGCATTATCAATTGAAATATTCGTGCATAGCGGATAGATGCGATTGATTGCAGTTGTCTCTCCAGTCGTATTGAAATGTTGTTTTTCCGCATCAAATAACTCGAACATTTCGGGTTGATATTTGTCAAATGCTTTTAATACCGTATCAACCTTCCAAACAAATATCCCTGCATTCCATAAAAAGTCACCACTGGCAATAAATGTGCGTGCTAATTCGAGATTGGGTTTCTCGGTAAATGTTTTTACTTTAAATACACCTTCAGCCACCGGTAAGGGCTCGTGTTGGATATAGCCATATCCCGTATTGGGATGGGTGGGTGTAATTCCCAAAGTTACCAGCGCCGTTACAGAAGCTACAAATTCCAACGCCTGTAATGTGGTTTGTTTAAATTGGGCTTCATCTAAAATCAAATGATCGCTAGGGGCTACAATTAAACAGGCTTCGGGATTTTTTTGCTGTAGCTTGAATGAAATATAAGCAATACAGGGAGCAGTATTTTTCCTACTGGGCTCGGCTAAAATATTGGTTGCCTTCATTTCGGGCAACTGATCTGCCACGATTCCCGCATATTCTTCAGATGTTACTACAAAAATATTCTCTTCCGGAATAAATGATGCATAGCGCTGATAGGTCCATTGTAACAATGTTTTCCCGGTATTCAAAATATCTAAAAACTGCTTAGGATAGGCCGTACGGCTTTTTGGCCAAAAACGACTTCCTATTCCGCCGGCCATTATGGCTACATAATAGTTTGATGATTTCATGTAGTTGGTAGATTTAGCCGTAATTTTTTGCAATATTACAGGCTTTCGGGCGGATGTTTACCTTATACCCGAAATAACTCATAAAATACCCTCCCGAATCAGGTCGTGCAAGTGCACAATACCCTCATAATCGCCATTTTTGGTAACAATGAGCTGACTGATATCGTGGCTGCGCATGATTTCCAGGGCAGTTGCTGCCAGCGCACTGGCTGCGATGGTTTTGGGTTGAGGCGACATGATATCTGAGGCATGAATATTTCTGATATCTTCATTTTTCTCTAACATGCGGCGTAAATCGCCATCAGTAATGATTCCGATTACCTGCTGCTGTGCATCCACTACCGCTGTTACTCCCAATCTTTTTTCCGTTATTTCTACAATCACTTCTTTTAAGGTTGCAGTTGGCAATACCATGGGTTGTTCGTGCAAAGCTGCCAACACTCCTACTTCCAGCGATAAACGTTTACCCAAATTTCCACCAGGATGAAACCGGGCAAAATCATTTTCAGTAAATCCACGCAATTCCATCAAACAAACAGCTATCGCATCACCCATTACCATCTGCGCAGTGGTGCTGGTAGTAGGTGCCAGGTTATTGATACAGGCTTCCTTCTCTATGTGGGTATTGAAAACATAATCACTCTCCTTGGCTAAAAAACTATTGGCTTGTCCGCATATACTCATTAAACAGGAAGCCTGTTTTTTTATCAGGGGAACCAGTGTTTTGATTTCCGGACTCTCCCCGCTTTTACTAATAATAACTACAATATCATCCGATTGTACCATTCCCAGGTCTCCATGAATAGCATCGGCAGCATGCATAAATAATGCCGGACTGCCGGTTGAATTGAGTGTAGCAACCATTTTTTGTGCAATAATGGCACTCTTGCCTATACCACTGATTACCAGGCGACCTTTGCAGGTGTGCATTTCACGGATGGCCTGCTCAAATGATTCATTCAGGCGGTCAGCCATTTGTGCAATGGCATCTGATGCAATTTGCATGGTTTCCCGGGCAAGGTTGATAAGGGATACATTCATGACTGCAAAGGTAAACTTTAACAGCTAATGCGGTAATTCTTTGCTAACTTAGCAACCCTTTTAAAAAAAGGGGGTAATTACGGTGTATAATTACGCCGATTACCCTGCTCCAAACGCGGATCTTGCCGTATGTAAAATAAAACGGACAGATTCAAAAAAAAATACTATATTTTCTAAATGAATTACTTGCCTCTCAAGAGGTTAATGGGTTAGTATCGATGGCTACAAGTATAAAAAAGAAGGCTGCCACCACCACCGGAGGGGCATCTACAAAAAAAACCGGTGCAAAAAAGCAAACCTCTTCCGAAAATTCGGACATATTCGGTGCATTGGAACAATTTTTCGGATTCAGGGATTTTAAGGGTACCCAGCAACAGGCAATTGAATCACTCCTCAGTGGCCGCGACACTTTTGTTATTATGCCTACCGGCGGAGGAAAAAGTTTATGCTACCAGCTACCCGCCCTTATGCAACCCGGTTGCGCCATCGTGGTTTCCCCCCTGATTGCTTTGATGAAAAATCAGGTAGACCTGGTGCGGGGCTATAGTGAAAAAGATGAAGTGGCCCATTTTCTCAACTCCTCTCTAAATAAAGGGCAAATAAAGTTGGTGAAAGATGATTTGCTGAGCGGGAAAACCAAGCTATTGTATGTTGCTCCGGAAACGCTTACCAAACAGGAAAATCTCGATTTTTTTCGCGACCTGCCCCTTTCCTTTTTTGCAGTGGATGAAGCCCACTGTATCTCAGAATGGGGTCACGATTTTCGTCCCGAATACCGGCGCCTGCGGGAGATGATGGATATTATCAATCCGGATATTCCGGTTATTGCCCTTACCGCAACTGCTACACCCAAAGTGCAGAGTGATATCGTAAAAAACCTGGGTTTGCGTAATCCCTGTGTACTGATTTCCTCTTTCAATCGCAGTAATCTTTTTTACGAGATCCAGCCGAAAATCAATAAAGACCAAACCGTTCGAAGTATTGTTAAATTCATCAGCTCCCATAAAGGTAAAAGCGGCATCATTTATACCCTCAATCGCAAAACAACCGAGGAGCTCGCAGAATTACTAGTGGCAAATAATATTAAAGCAGTGGCCTATCATGCCGGGCTAGATCAAAAATTGCGTGCCGACAGGCAAGATCAGTTTTTAAATGAACATGTGCAGGTAATTGTTGCAACCATTGCCTTTGGTATGGGAATCGATAAGCCCGATATCCGCTTTGTGATTCACTTTAATATTCCTAAATCAATTGAAAATTATTATCAGGAAACCGGAAGAGCAGGAAGAGATGGCATGGAAGGAATTTGTGTACTCTACTATTCCCATAAAGATGTTGCCAAATTAGAGCACCTAATGCGCGACAAACCCTTGAGTGAAAGAGAAGTGGGTGCACAGTTGATAGATGAAACCGTTGCCTATGCAGAAACTGCCGCTTGCCGCCGCAAAGTACTCCTGCACTACTTTGGTGAAGAATGGCCCAAAGAAAATTGCGGCAACTGCGATAATTGCCTGCATCCCAAAGAAAGAATAGAAACCAAGGCACAAGTAGTTCAGGCATTAAAAGTAATTCATGCACTCGATGAACGATTTGTTACCGATTATGTAGTAAAAGTGTTGATGGGAGAAGCTACTCCTCAAATTAACCTCTATCGCCACGATGCCCTTTCGGTATTTGGCATAGGGAACGATCAAACTGCCCATTTTTGGAATAGCTTGCTCCGGCAGATGTTGCTGAATAATTTGATTCAAAAAGATATTGAGGAATACGGACTACTGAAAATTACCTCCAAGGGTAAGGCATTTATGAAGAAGCCGGTTGCGTTTGCAATTGCACTTAATAATTTATTTGAAGATGCTAATGCAGACGATGACGAAGGAGAACAGGGAGCACATTCGTCTTCTGCCGCAGATGAAACTTTATTTGAGTTATTAAAGGGATTACGCCAAAAAGAAGCTCGTAAGAAGAACCTGCCACCTTTTGTTATATTTCTAGAAAATTCACTCCAGGATATGGCTACCATTTTCCCTACTACACTGGCAGAATTGGAAAAATGTGCAGGCGTTAGTAAAGGAAAGGCTATCAAATTTGGGAAACCTTTTGTAGAATTAATTGCCGGATATGTGGAAGAAAATCAGATCGAAAAGCCCGACGATTTTGTAATGAAGAGTGTGGCAAATAAATCGAATAATAAAATTTATATCATACAAAACGTTGATAAAAAAATTCCCCTCGAAACCATTGCCCGTAACAAAAGTTTAAACCTGCAGGAATTGCTGGAAGAAATGGAAACCATCGCTGCAAGTGGTACCCGCCTTAACCTCAACTATGCGATAGACGAATGGCTCGATGATTATGAACAGGATGCCGTGATCGATTATTTTAAAAGTTGCGAAACCTCTTCTTTGCAAATTGCACAGGAAGAATTGAATGAGTTCGACTTTACCTGGGAACAGCTCAAAATTATGCGGATTAAATTTTTGAGTGAGTACGGAAACTAATTCCCTCCTTGATTCAATGCCGATAAATAGGTCTGATGGGCCTCTCTAGGCAGGATTGTCTCAAAACGATAAGATTATATACCCATAGGACAGATTTTAAAATTCAGATATAGGAATTTTAGGGGGTGAAAATTCAAATCGGACATCGCATTAGAAAATGGCGGGAGCGGATGGATTATACCCAGGAAAATATGGGCAATATGCTGGGTCTATCTGCCGGGGCATATGCTAAAATTGAAAGAGGTGAAACTGAATTAACGCTAAGCCGCCTAATACAAATTTCGGAGGCGTTGGAAATTGCCCTTCCCACTTTCTTCAACGATCTGGCATTAGTGATGGTTGATCCGGAATCAAATTGCCAAAACAAAGTAAATACCCCTGTTGATATGCTTGGCATGTTGAATTTAATTCTGGAAGAGCTGGCAGCCTTAAAAAAGGAAATGGCAGCTTTAAAAGATCACCGAATATAGCAGTAATTACAAGTTATTTTTTCCAGTATGCTGATAGCCTTAGCCGTACATTTTCTCGAACACTCATATAATACAAATTAAAATCGCCCACATGGTAGTTTTTAATCCGAAAGAGAAAGCTTCCCGGAAAAACAGGGCGGGGTGTCCAAAGCAAATTTTCGTGCACAATCGCTGCCGTTGAATTTTCAATTATTTTATTATAGTTATATAAGATAGCACCTTTGTTCTCTTCCCTACCGGCCATTGGGCGATTTACATCCCAGGTTAGTGGATTCACAATCAGCGCCGGCTCCTTCTCTTTAGAAATGAATGCGGGAGTATAGCCTTCTCGAAAAGTTCTCCATCCTACCATACATCCGGTTTGGTTGGGGAATTCACAAGGCTTTATCTGTTGAAATTTATTGGGGTTCACATACATTCCGGGTATATAAGCAACAATCAGTTTGTTATAAAGCGGTTGATTATCAAAAAATTCTTGCAGCAATCGTTGCGCATGGGTACTGCCTTGACTATGAGAGGCAATGATAATGGGTCGGCCATTGTTCAGATTTTGCAGATAGTATTCAAAAGCAGCTTTTACATCCGAATAAGCAAGATTCAATGCAATGATTGCATTTTCACTGTCGGATGCATTTTTGGGGTAATAAGCAGAAATATGAGCCTGCCGGTATCTCGGAGCAAATACACGCCCCACTTCATTGAAAATGCCAGCCTGTGATAAAATAGTGCCATAGTCGGTTTTGGAGTTGAGTTCGGCATCGTCAACCACTCCGTTCCATCCAAATTTTTTATCTTTTTGTGTGTATGTAGTAGGGTGGATGAAAAATACATCGGCTGTTGAATCGGGTCGGTAGCTTGCCATAAGGGGTTGGGGAACACTATCGGAAGGGTCTTTTTTATAGGGATGTGCCGCCCAAAAATCCAGTTGAGCATAATTGGGGCTACCTCCATTGGGTGCCGAAAAGCGGTAATTACTTAAATAGGGCTTGTATTTGTTAGAACAGCCAGTAAAAATTGCCAGGGAAAGCAATAACAACGGAACCAAAATTTTATTCATATATACAGTATAAAATGCCATCAACTGCGCATAAAAACAATTGGTATGGCGTTAATGTTTAGACGTTCACTCAGGGGTTAAAGTTGCATCCTTTTAAAAAAATGTTTTTATGGCAATTCCAATTGTAGATTTATCCCGTTTCACCGAGGGCACTGCCAGTCAGAAAGCCGATTTCGTTCAGCAACTTGGCAGGGCATTTCAGGAGGTAGGATTTGTTTCAGTGATGAACCATGGCATTCCCGACCAGTTGATTGCCGACCAATATCGGCTGGTGCAGGCATTTTTTGGATTACCCGAGGAAAAGAAGCGGCAATATGAAATTCCCGGATTGGCAGGTCAGCGGGGGTATACCAGTTTTGGGAAGGAACACGCCAAAGGAAGCGATGCACCGGATTTGAAAGAGTTTTTTCAGTATGGTCAAACCGTTACCGACGCAGATATGATTAGTGAAGAGTATCCCAACAATGTGATGGTGGATGCCATTCCGCAGCTGAATGAAACCCTATATCAGGCCTATCGGCATTTTGAGAAAAGTGGAGGGGCATTGTTGGCTGCTATTGCTTTGTATCTGGATTTACCCGAAAATTATTTTGAAAATCATATCCATAACGGTAACTCCATACTGCGATGTATCCATTATCCACCCATCACCCGGGAACCCCAATCGGCGATACGGGCAGAACAGCATGAAGATATTAATCTGATTACACTTTTGGTGGGAGCTTCTGCAGATGGTTTGCAAATTTTGAATAAACAGGGAGACTGGGTGGGTGTTACGTCGCTACCTAATCAAATTGTGGTAAATGTGGGAGATATGCTGCAACGGCTTACCAATAATATGCTGAAGAGTACTACCCATCGCGTGGTAAATCCACCCCGTGAGTTTTGGCATACCAGTCGTTTTTCAGTGCCTTTTTTCCTGCATCCCCGCAGCAACATGAGTTTAGCCTGCTTAAGTAATTGCATTGATGATGCTCATCCAAAAGCTTACCCCGATATCACTGCCGGCGAATATCTGGAAGAGCGGCTGCGTGAGATAGGACTTAAAAAATAACCAATATCTTTATTGGATTATTGAATTACCGGTCTCAAAACGACTGCATTGCATTTTTTACGACATATTCCTTTTTTGAAAGCGGTACTGTGGCATAGCCTGACTGCATTTGGCGGGCCTCAGGGGCATTTGGGGATGATGTTCAACACTTTCGTGCGTAAAAGGCGTGATGTTACCGAGGAAGAGTTGATGGAGTACAACGGATTTTGTCAGCTATTGCCCGGTGCATCCTCCACTCAAACCCTAACCCTGATTGGATATAAGCGGGGCGGCATTTTGCTGGCAGTGGCCACTTTACTTATTTGGATTACGCCCGCCAGTGTGTTGATGGGTGGATTATCTTTTCTGCTGGATTATTTTGATGATAGAGGGAAAAGTATTCATTGGTTCCGATTTATGCAGCCGATGGCTATTGGTTTTATTGGATATTCGGCCTATCGGATTATGGGAGTTTCCGTAAATAATACGATTACCCGTATTATTATGGCGCTTTCTACATTGGCTACTTTTCTGGCATTTAAAACGCCCTGGGTGTTTCCGGGATTGATTATTTTATCGGGCATCGTTACCAATTTTAGTGATAAAAGAATTCCGGAAAGTGCCGGCAATCGCAAACCGGTGCGCTGGGGTAATTTGCTGATATTTTTGTTCGTATTTGCAGTGGCTGCCTATTTATCAGAAACTGCTACCCGCAATAATTGGCCTAACCGGAAGCCTATCAATTTATTTGAGAACTCCTATCGTTTTGGCAGTCTGGTTTTTGGTGGAGGAGATGTGCTGATGCCATTAATGTATGAGCAATATGTAACCCGGCCAGAAACGAAACATATCCAGGAAAATAAGCGGGATGTGTTACGCATGAGCCGCGATCATTTTTTAACCGGGTCGGGAATGGTGCGGGCGATCCCGGGTCCTGTTTTTTCATTTGGTGCATTTACCGGTGGAATGGCTTTGCGGGATGAGGGAGTATCTTTTCAGTTATTGGGATGTGTAATTGGATGTGTTGCGATCTTTTTACCCAGTGCGCTGCTGGTTTTATTTTTCTTTCCGGTTTGGCAATACCTCAAAAAGTATGCAGTAATTTATCGTTCGCTTGAGGGAATCCATGCAGCCGTGGTTGGCATCATGGCAGGTGCAACCTGCTATCTAATTACCGATACATTTTGGTATCAGTTATGGGGGGGAGTGCCCATTGCTTTTGCAGATCTGGGCATAGTATTGGCAACAATTTTTCTCTTGCAATCTCAAAAAATAGCAGCTCATTGGATAGTGCTGGGCTGTTTACTGTTAGGCGGTCTCACCTAAGCTTAGGAGCATTTATTAAAAATTTTGTAAATTAGAGGATGGTAACCATAGCACTGTATAACCTGAAGGGAGGTGTTGGAAAAACCGCCGCCACCATTAACCTTGCATACCTGAGTGCCCAGCAGGGGTATAAGACCCTTATTTGGGATATGGATCCACAGGGGTCATCCTCATTTTATTTAGGAGCACAGGCCAATGTTAAAAACGAGACGAAAAAAATTCTCAGCAGTGAGTTAGATCTCAAACAAGCAATACAGGCAACTCCATACGAACACTTAGACGTGATACCAGCCGACCTTTCGGCAAGGAATGCTGATTTGTTATTAAACGACATGAAGCAATCCAGAAAACGGATTGCCTCTTTACTAAATCCGCTTCAAAAACAATATGATATTGTTTTTCTGGATTGCCCGCCCGGCATTTCATTGCTGCATGAAGCTGTATTTTTTGCTGCCGATTGGGTGCTGATGCCCAATATTCCAACTACACTTTCTATTCGCTCTTTTGAAACTGTAGTGGATTATTGCAAGGAGCATGATTTGGAAGCCGCTAAAATCAAGTGTTTCTTTAGTATGGTAGATCATCGTAAAAATCTGCACCACGAAGTGATGGCCGAATTTTATAAAGACAAGCTGTTCTTTAAAAATTATATTCCTTATTTGAGCGACGTAGAAAAGATGGGCATTCAACAGGCTCCACTGGCAACTTTTGCTAAATCGAGTTATGCTGCTCAGTGTTACCAGGATCTCTGGAAAGAAATTCGCAAAAATTGTATTGAGTAAATCCGGATGCTCCGTTAACTCCTTTTCATTATGAATCGAGCAATTAATTCGTGGTATAGCCCCAGTTTGGGCTTAGAGATGCCGATTGTTACCTATGGCCATTATGGCTTTGCACTTTTACTGGTGCCCACCGCTGCCGCCGACTTTTTAGAGTACGAGCGGTTTCAATTGATTGAGGCACTTGCCCCTATGATACATGCAGGTAAATTGAAAGTATTTAGCATCAATAGCATGAATAAGGAAAGCTGGATGAATGATAACATGTTACCCGAACATAAGGCGATTAGGCATAATCAATTTAACGAGTATGTGTTTCGTGAAGTGATTCCGTTTATTAAAACCCATACCAGCAACGAAACACCCATTTATATAAGTGGTGCTTCCTTTGGCGCTTTGCATTCGATGAACTTATTTCTCAAAAGACCTGATCTGTTACAGGGAACTATCAGTATGAGTGGCGTGTATAATCTGGAGGAATATACCAAGGGATTTTTCGATGAACAGGTATATTATAATAGTCCGGAACATTACCTTCCCAAACTCGAAGACTCCTGGTATTTAGATAAAATTCGTGCCAGCGGCCATATACATATATATACAGGCAGTGGAGCATATGAAGACCCGGAAGCTTCCCGACGGTTTTCGGGCCTATTACATCAAAAAGGCATACCCCACGATTTGGGGATTTGGGGCGGCGATATTAACCACGATTGGCCAACCTGGCGTAAAATGTTACCCCATATTCTTTCAACCCGGTTTTAATCTGTGATTTTCTGACGTTCCATTTTTTGAACATAACTGCCAAAACCGCGTTAATTTATGAAATAAACCGAGTGCCAAACCGGTTGTTTTTTTAATATTACATCCAAACCGCTCGCTTGAGGAAAATTGTAATTTTTTGTTGTCTGATTTTTTGCGGCTCTTGGCTGTTTATCTCCCCCCTGAATGCCCAAACCATTACTATCAGCGGAACTGTTTTTGATATTTCAGCGCGGCGTCCATTAGAGGCTGTGGCTGTTATTAGTTCATCCGGAAAAGGAACGGTTACCGATTCTATGGGTAGGTATACCATATCGGTAAATGAAAAAGATTCTATCTGGTTTTCGTTAATTGGTAAATCTACCATGAAGTATCCGGTAGATACCATCAGTAATACCGATCGGTTTAATGTGATGTTGCATTTGCGCGCTTTTGATTTACCCGAGGTTACAGTGCGCAATAGCTATTACAAGTTCGATTCTATTCAAAACAGAAGAGATAATGCCAAGGGTTTTGATTTCCGAAAGCCAACCTTGCGATTGAGTAGTAATCCCAACTATAATCCGGGTGGATTAACCGTTGGATTCGACATCAATGAAATCATCAACATGTTTCGTGTGAAGCGTAATACCAGTTTATTGCATTTACAAAGAAGGTTGATTATGCAGGAGCAGGATAAATATGTGAGCAGTCGGTTTACCAAGCCCTTTGTTAGAAAAATTACCAAACTCAGTTCGCCCGACCTGGATTCATTTATGGTTCGATACCGGCCCGATTATGAGACGGTACTTCGTTTAAACGATTTGGAGCTGGGGTATCTGGTGCAGAAAAGTTATGAGCAGTATCGCTCGGAGCGGTATAACTGGCGGGGTGGTTTACGAAGAAAATAAGGCTAACGGAAAACTATCAAAAACTATTTTTCTCCAGTGTTCCGGCTGCATGTTTGCCCAATAAATGAATAAGTTGAATAAGGGCACCAAATCTATCATCGGAATGCAATCCTTTTTTCCAGCGGTAATAAATTTGCTGAACAATTACTGCATTTTTAAATAGTCCGAAAACATAGTAAAATAGCAGATCGCTAGTATCTCTTCCTGTGTTATTTGTATATAATTCGGCGGCAGCTTTTCGGGTGAGGTTTCCCGGCAACCAGGTTATGTTATAATTTCGAAAGGGTTCGGGGTCGGTTGCTTCAAACCAATAGGCGAGTGCGGCTCCTAAATCCATTAGTGGATCTCCTACGGTTGCCATTTCCCAATCCAACACACCCACAATTTCTCCCATAGTTTGCCGGCTAAAAATTACATTATCATATTTATAATCGTTGTGCAGCATGGCCGGAGATTGTTCGCGTGGCTTTTGTTGTTGCAGCCATTTGGCAACCTGATTAAGGGTTTCAATGGTATCGGTTTCAGATTGATAATATCGATTGATCCATCCGCTCACCTGCCTTTCTACATATCCCTCCGGTTTACCCAATTGCACCAATCCGCTACTAAGTATGTCGATCGAATGCAGTTTTGCCAGGTTATTGATTATAGCAGTTGATAGGGTTTCCATATCATCTTGCGTTAATTTTTGTAGCTGCGAACTATGCGGTCGAAGAATCATACCCTCAAGGTATTCCATTACATAAAAGGGGGCTCCGAGCACCGATGTATCATTACAAAAAGCAAGGGCTTGCGGAATGAGCGGGTAATGAGGTTGTAAGCTGGTGAGTACCCTGAACTCGCGACTCATGTCGTGTGCAGTTTTTACCTTCGAACCTGGTGGGGGCATCCTCAGCACATACGATTGTTGAGAATTGCTAATACGAAAAGTAATATTCGAAAATCCACCGGAAAAGGGTTGTACATCCGTAATTTGTCCTATCTGAGGAAGATGCTCATTGAGCCATTCCTGTAACGCCGGGAGATGATTTTGTAAGTTAGGTACACTCATTGCTTTAATTAAGAATGCGTGGTTTTCTTTTTTACATCCAAACCAAATCTCTTCAATATTTGAATAGCCATACTTTGTTTATGTACTTCATCGGCACCATCCCATATACGCGCACCGCGTTCATGTTGATACAGATTGGCCAACAGGGTATCGTTGGTGAGGCCCATTGCACCATGCACCTGAATGGCACGGTCCAATACTTTTAAAAACATATTCGCAACATAAAACTTAATGCCTGAAATTTCTTCCCGGCAGTTGGCAGCCCCTTTTATATCTATGCGATGGGCTGCTCTTAATACCAACATCCGCGAAGCATCAATTTCTACCCGACTTTCAGCAATAAAGCCCTGTATAAATTGTTTGGTGCCTAAGGCAACCCCTTCTTCCATTTCTCTGCTTACTGCTCTTTGGCACATCAGGTTGAATGCTTTTTCTGCAATGCCAACCCAACGCATGCAGTGATGGATGCGACCGGGGCCCAGCCTTTCCTGCGCAAGCTTAAAACCCATGCCTTCTTCTCCAATCAGGTTACTAACGGGTACGCGGCAATTCGTATAGGTAATTTCTGCATGACTGGCCCAGCCTTCTCCCGCTTCTCCAAAAACCGGAATATTTCTAACCAGGTTAAATCCCGGGGTATTGGTTGGAACAATAATCATGCTGGCTCTTTTGTGCGGAGCCGCATCTGGATGGGTAACGGCCATTACAATTGCAAATGCTGCTCCATCAGCACCCGTTGTGAACCATTTGTTACCATTGATTACATATTCATCTCCGTCTCTAACTGCGGTGGTTAATAATCGAATAGGATTAGAGCCGGGCATTGAAGGTTCCGTCATTGAAAAGCAACTGCGAATTTTTCCTTCAATCAGGGGTTGAAGAAATTTGGCTTTTATTTCGGGGGATGCATAGTGATTGAGTAACTCGGTATTGCCAATATCGGGAGCCTGGCAATTAAAAGTATATTGTCCGTAGTAAGGTGCGAGTGATAATATTTCACTGATTTGTCCGAACTCACATAAGGTTAACCCCATACCACCCTGTTCTTTGCTCAGGTGGAGGTTCCACCAGCCATTTTCCTTAACCAGTTTTCTTTTTTCCTGAAGCAGCGCTTCGGTTTCTTTCCCTTTTCTTAAGCTATGCTCTTTTTCAAGAGGGACTAGTTCCGTTTCAACGAAGTTTCGGATAGCAGGTAGCAGGTCCTTCAGGCGGGGTGTGATAAATATTTCTTCCATCAGTAATAATTGCTGTAATGTTAATTATATGGTTGCACCACCGTCTGCCATGAATACTGTTCCGGTGCAGTAGGCAGAAGCATTGGAAGCGAGAAATAAACCAAGTGCTGCAATTTCATCACCCGTCCCCATCCTGCCCAGCGGAAGCATTTGTGCAAATTTTTGGAGCCATTTTTCATTTTGCCATAGTGCTTCAGAGAATTTGGTTTTAATTAGTCCCGGACAAATTACATTCACCCGAATACCATCTTTGCCCCACTCCTTAGCGGTAACTTTTGTAAGCATATTGAGGGCAGCTTTCGAAACGGAATAAATTCCCAGTCCGGAATCGGGAGTAATGCCAGCAATAGAACCTATATTGATGATGCTACCCCCTCCATTCGATTTCATTATAGGATACACCAGTTTACTCAATTCGAATGGAGCTTTTACGTTTACCTGCATGATTTTATCGAAAGCCCATTCCTCTGTATCAACTACAGGGCCATAAACAGGGTTGGCAGCTGCATTATTTACCAATATATCTATCTTACCATGAAGTGCTACTACCCTTGCAAAGAGTTCTTTACAGGCAGAAATATCACCAGCATTGGCTGCAAGAGGTGTGCAGGTGCCTCCGGCAGTCCGGATACTATCAGCTACGGCATCCAGCTCTTCCTGTTTACGGGAGTTAATTACTACTATGGCTCCCTGAGCGGCAAACAGCCGGGCCATTGCTTCTCCGATTCCTTTACTGGCACCGGTTATCAGCGCAACTTTGCCGGTTAAATCAAATTGAGCGAGTGTATTCATTTGTTTTTTGTTTGCTTATAGAAAGGACTTTTATTTTTTATCGGAATGGTATTTTTTTACTTTTTGCATGGAAGCCATAAACTGTTCTTTTACCATTTTTCTAAATCGGGTAGGGGCTAATCTTTTCATCCACCACATTTTACGGGCCGATTTTGGAAGAATGATATAGAGCTCTTTTTTACCAGCTCTTGCTAAGATTTCAGCAGCAACTTCCGGTGCTTCTAAACCCGATCGGTTAATAAAATGCTGGGTTGCTTTTTTTACCAGTTCACCGCCTCGGGCATGTTGAATAACGTTTGTTTTAAAATAAGTAGGCATAATGCAGGAAACATGCACCTGATAATCCATCAATTCGCCATACAAAGTTTCGCTCAATGCAAGCACGGCTGCTTTGGTTATATTGTATGCAGCCATGGTTGGGGCACACCCAATAGCTGCGGCACTGGCGGTATTGATAATATGCCCCGAGCGTTGTTTTTTCATCGCAGGAACAAAATAATAACAACCATATAGTACCCCCATTTGATTGATGCTTACCATCCATTCGTAGTTTTCGAGTGAATATTCTTCAAAAACACTTCCATCTCCCACTCCTGCATTGTTAAAGAGGAGGTCGATACCGCCGGTCTGATTGAGAAAATCAGTTGCTACCTGTTGGTATTGGTCTTTATCGGCGACATCCAAGGGAAAAAGCAGGGGGTTTCCACCCGCAGCAGTTATATCAGCGGCAGCAACTTCTAAGGCTACCACATTGTTGTCGGCCATTCCGATTGTCCATCCATCTCTTGCCAGATCCATACAGAATGCTTTTCCCAATCCGGAAGCAGCACCTGTAATAAAAGCTCGTTTTTGAGGATAGGTAACAGAAAGGGCAAGCATAGTAAAATGTATAGATTGAATAAAAATGACAGTTTTTGCAAACTGTAGGATTCTTTTAAAGTTACAAACGTATGATGAATAATTAGTTGATTTACCGAATTATTTATGTGTTCAACCGATTGTACCTTCGCAATAGCAACACTGATAAATTATTTCTATCTTTATCCGATTTTAAAAACAAGTACAATTGAAAAAAATTGTTATACCGGTTACGCTTGTATTGCTGTTGGCAGCCTGCAAGGGTAAAAAAGAGAAAGAGGCTGCCGCTGCAAAGCCTGCCGGGGGAGCGCCCGCTTTGGTGGATGTAATGATTGCTCAGTCGGAACAGCTCAGCAATACGGTTGAGGCTAATGGATCGGTTGTGGCTTTTGAATACGTTGAATTACGTCCTGAAGTTCAGGGTAGGTTAACGTATTTACAGGTACCGGAAGGAACCGTAGTTACGCAAGGCACAGTTATAGCCAGGGTAAATGATGCCGACTTGCAGGCTCAGATGAATAAAACCAGGGTTTTACTGGATCTGGCACAAAAAACTGAAGCACGATTGGCTAAATTAATTGCAGTGGGAGGTATTAACCAGGCAGATTATGATGCGGTGCTTAGTCAGGTTAATGGATATAAAGCCGATTTGGCATACACCCAATCGCTGATAGATAAAACGGTAATCAAAGCGCCATTTAGCGGACTACTAGGTTTGCGGCAGGTTAGTCCGGGTGCCTATGTAACCCCCACAACTGTAATTGCCAGCTTGCAGCAAGTAGATAAAGTGAAAGTTGATTTTACTATCCCTGAGCAATACAGTAAAATGATTCGAAAGGGTGCTGAAGTAGAGGTTGTAACCGATTTCAGTAAAGGAGAAAAACACAAAGCAGTTATAGTGGCAACCGAACCACAAATCAGTGCTGCAAGCAGAAATTTGAAAGTAAGAACTGTTTTGAAGGGAATTAAAGCGAATCCGGGTTCATTTGTAAAAGTATATCTCACCCGTAAACAAGAACATCCCAGTATGCTGGTTCCAACCAATTGTATTATTCCGGATGATAAGAACAAACAGGTGGTACTGGTGAAAGGCGGCAAAGCTGCTTTTGTAAATGTAAAAACGGGTATTCGCACAGAGGATATGGTTGAAATCATTAGTGGAATTAATGTGGGAGATAGTGTTGTAGTTACCGGTGTACTGTTTGCGCGTCCGAAAGCTCCTGTTAAAGTAAGAGGCGTAAAAACCCAGGAACAGTTGAAACAATAATCTATTCTTGCTATTCATCTGCCCGTGAATAGTGCATGTATTTGAAAGTATGAATATTTCTGAATTATCGCTCAAACGCCCTGTATTAGCAACGGTAATGAATCTTACGCTGATACTTTTTGGTGTGGTTGGGTATTCATTTCTGGCAGTGCGGGATTATCCTGCCATTGATCCTCCTGTTATTTCAGTAAGTACCAGTTATACAGGAGCAAATGCAGATATTATAGAAAGTCAGATTACTGAGCCTCTTGAAAAACAGGTGAATGGTATTCCGGGTATTAAGTCTATTACATCTTCAAGTCAGTTGGGTAGCAGTCAGATTACAATTGAATTTAATCTGGGTATCGATTTAGAAGCTGCTGCCAGCGATGTTCGCGATAAAGTAGGGCAGGCACTCAGAGGTTTACCACAGGATATTGATGCTCCTCCGGTGGTATTTAAATCAGATGCCAACAGTGATTTTATATTAGTGCTGGCCGTGCAGAGTAAATCGAAGAGCTTAATGGAATTGAGTGATTATGCCGAAACCGTGTTACAACAGCAATTCCAAACAATTAATAACGTAAGTTCAGTCAATATATTCGGGCAAAAAAGATATTCGATGCGGCTTTGGTTGCAGCCAGATCGTATGAGTGCTTTTAATATTGCTTTCACGGATATCCGCACGGCATTGAATACCGAAAATGTAGAATTACCTCCAGGAAAAATTTATGGAAATAAAACTGAATTAACCATCCGTGCTTTAGGCAGATTAACAAATGAGCAGCAGTTTCGAGATTTAATTATCCGGGAAGACTCGCTGGGAATTGTTCGCTTAGGTGATGTAGCCAATGTAGAAATGGCCCCTGAGCAGCTGGAGCAATCCTGGAAAGTAAATGGATTAAATGCTGTGGGTTTGGCAATCATACCACAACCCGGAGCAAACAATATCCAAATTGCTGATGAATTCCTGAAGCGACTGGAAGGGATTAAAAAAACCAATAAATCGGACATTGAATTCAAGGTAATGATTGATAATACTGAAATTATCCGTCGTTCGCTAAGTGAGGTAAAAGAGACATTGATAATATCCTTTTCACTGGTTGTTTTGGTGATATTCTTTTTCTTCCGAAACTGGCTAATTGCCTTGCGTCCATTAATTGATATTCCCATTTCGCTGATTGCCACTTTCTTTATTATGTACCTGTTTGGTTTTTCAATTAATATATTAACGCTATTAGGTATTGTTTTGGCAACCGGATTGGTGGTGGATGATGGAATTGTTGTAACCGAAAATATTTTCAGAAAGCTGGAAGAAGGTTTGCCTATTCGCAAAGCGGCATTGGAGGGCAGTAAGGAAATATTCTTTGCGGTGATTTCTACTTCTTTAACACTGGCAGTGGTGTTTTTGCCGGTAATTTTTCTGGAAGGGTTTGTTGGAAGGTTATTCAGAGAATTTGGGGTAACACTTGCAGCAGCTGTATTGATTTCTGCTTTTGTATCCCTTACCATAACCCCTGTATTAAATGTATACCTAAGTTCAAAAAATATACATGGTGGATGGTTTTATCAAAAAACAGAACCATTTTTTGTTGGACTCGAAACAGGATATAATCGCTTGTTGAAAGCGTTTATGAAAGTTCGTTTTATTGCCTGGGTAATGGTTGCTGCTTGTATCGGGTTGATATATTTTGTTATGGGTCAACTGCAAAGTGAGCTGGCTCCGCTGGAAGATCGCAGCAGTATTCGTTTCAATGTAACCGCAGCTGAGGGCACCAGCTATTATACAATGCAAAAAATGGTAGATAATATTTTACAATTTTTAAGCGATTCGGTTCCTGAGCGGGATTTTACCATTGCCCGAACTTCATCAGGTTATGGAGGAGCCAGTGCTGGTGTAAATACATCACAACCCAGGATAAGCTTGATAGATCCTTCTAAACGTAAACGCACACAAGCTGAAATTGCTTCCGACTTGCAAAAAAAGATGGGCAGGTTTAATGATGCCCGCATCTTTGCTACACAAGAGCAAACTATCTCGGTGGGTATGGGGTCCCGTGGTTCGTTACCCGTTCAGTTTATTTTGCAAAATCAAGACCTTAGCAAGCTTCGGCAAGTGATTCCTAAATTTTTAGATGAGGTTAGAAAAGATAAAACCTTCTCAAATTCGGATGTGAGTTTGAAATTCAACAAACCCGAAATTCAACTTACGGTAGACAGGATGAAGATTAAGGATTTAGGATTAAGTACTACCGATGTGATTAGTACAATTCAAAGTGCATTCAGTGGGGGAAGACTGGCTTACTTTATCATGAATGGCTATCAATATCAGGTAATAGCGCAGGTGGAACGTGATAAGCGAAATACAACGACTGATATATCAAATTTATATGTTCGAAACAATAAAGGACAAATCATACCACTGGATGCTGTAGTAAAATTAGAAGAGAGCAGCAATCCTCCAACCCTTTTTCATTACAATCGATATAAGTCGGCAACTATTTCTGCTTCGCTTGCGGATGGGAAAACAATTGGAGATGGCATTAAGGCCATGCAAAAAATTGCTGATCAATTATTAGATGAAACCTATCAGGTATCTCTGAGTGGGCCTTCAAGGGATTATGCAGAAAGTTCTTCTAATATTGCATTTGCATTTATTCTGGCGCTAATGTTGATTTACCTGGTATTATCTGCACAATTTGAAAGTTTCCGCGATCCAATTACCATTATGCTTACCGTTCCCTTGGCATTGGCAGGAGCCCTCCTTAGTTTATATCTGCTCAATCAAACCTTAAATATTTTCTCCGAAATTGGTATGATTATGTTGATTGGACTGGTAACTAAAAATGGTATTTTGATTGTTGAATTTGCCAATCAAAAGCGCATGAAGGGATTGTCTAAAATGCCGGCAGTGGTTGAAGCAGCCACACAACGACTTCGTCCGATTTTAATGACAAGTCTGGCTACTTCCCTGGGTGCATTACCTATCGCCCTTAGCTTAGGAGCAGCTTCTACCAGTCGGGTTCCTTTGGGAATAGTAGTAGTTGGCGGACTATTATTCTCACTTTTGCTAACCTTATTTGTTATTCCTGCAGTATACACTTATATCTCAGGAAAGCATGAGGCAGCTCATCCTGAATTGAACGGGTAGCCGGCTGTTTAGTTTGTTATTCAATGGCATAAAATCTTTTGTTCAAGGGGTTCTGGTCTCTGGCCTATCTTTGCAAAGAAATTAGGAGTATGAGTATTGCATCTATTCGCAGGGATTATAGTTTACAAACGCTAGACGAATCGGGGGTTGCTGAAAATCCCTTTGATCAGTTTGCGATTTGGTGGAAAGAAGCGGTTAGCAGTGAGATTGATGAAGTGAATGCAATGACGCTGGCAACAGTGGGCGATGATGGTATGCCTGCAGCCCGTATTGTATTGTTAAAAGGATACGATGCCAATGGGTTTGTTTTTTTTACCAATTACGAAAGTAAGAAAGGAAAAGACTTATTGGAACATCCGGCAGCAGCACTTGTTTTTTTCTGGAAAGAATTAGAGCGACAGATTCGCATAAGTGGAATGGTTGAAAAAGTTTCTGCAGAGGAAAGCGATACGTATTTTCAATCTCGCCCCGAAGGCAGTAAATTAGGTGCCTGGGCTTCCCCCCAAAGTAAAGTTATCAGCAGCAGAAAAGTGATCGAATCCCAATTGGAATCTTATCAACAAACCTATCATCAGCAACCCATTCCTCGTCCGCCATATTGGGGTGGGTATCGGGTTGTGCCCTATACTATTGAGTTTTGGCAGGGGAGAAGTAGCCGCTTGCACGACAGAATACAATATAAAAAAGATACTCCAGGCAACTGGATAATAACTCGGCTGGCACCTTAATTAAATTCATTTACTATGGCTTCTACTATTTACGAGCAGCCTTATAAAGTAATCAAAACCCTGCAGGATGCGGAAATTCGCTTTTATCCGCCCGCAGTAATGGCTACCGTTATTTCCGCAGCTAATTCTTACAAAGAAGTAGGGAGCAAAGGATTTCGGCAGTTGGCCAATTATATTTTTGGCGGGAACGAAAGCAATACAAAAATTGCTATGACGGCCCCTGTTCGTATGCAATTGTCCGAAAAGGGTTCTTCCATGAGCTTTGTAATGCCACCCGACATGCCATTACAACAATTACCAAAGCCTAACCAATCGGGAATCAAATTCGAAAACACACCCGCCGAATATGTTGCTGCTATTCGGTTTGGCGGATATGCATCTGATAAAGACATTCAAACTTATTCCCAAAAATTGTCGGATATCTTAGCAAAAAACGGAATTGCTCATCAGGGAAACTTTCGATTTTTAGGATATGATGCTCCCTATCGTTTCTTTGGAAGACGTAATGAAATCATTGTAACCGTTCAGTGGAAAGCCTGATGGGTTATTTATTTTCTCCAATCCCATAATACAACATCCCATTCAATTCCTCCATATCCAATGGAGTGAATAACCTGGAAACCGGTTTTAATATGCGCTTTCAGTGAGCGGCTGTTGGCACGAGCTACATCAGTAATACCAAAATCGTATTCAGCTTCCAGTTCTTGCTTAAATCTTCCATATAGTTGTTGCACTAACCCTACACCTCTTACTGATTTATCTACACAAAGCTGACCTATTACAGCGTATTTTGATTGATGGAGCGGAATACCATCAAAACTTAGTGAATCAATCTGATTGAACAAATCCTCAGTGAGTGGATGCCCGATGCGAGCTGCTTGTGTTGCAATTAAAGCGTATCCAACTACCTGATCATCCATCTTGGCAATTACCGAAGGATGCGCATCATTCATTTTCTTGAGGTAATCCATCGAAAACTCTGCAATCAGAAATCCTTGGCTTTGGGCTTCCTCTGTTGTAATGTTTTTTTTAAGGTTGCGGCTTTGCAAGTCTAGGATGCCTATCAAATCTGCCTCGTTGGAAACGGTGGTAATGGTTATCATACTTCAAAAGTAACACATTCAGTAAATAGCAGAAACTGTAACAGATTTTCAATTAATTAGTTAACTTAGTTAGCCCAGTTTTGGGTTATCTTACTACAAACGGGATTATTTGCCTGCGATGAAAAGAATTTTGCTTTTATTACTGCTATTAGTGAGTGCTGCAGCATTTTTGCTAAATGCCTGTTCCAATGCAGGTTTATCCGGAGATGCGCTTCCTGATGTAGTTAGCTATAATTATGATGTTCGACCAATACTTTCTGATAAATGTTTTAATTGTCATGGTCCGGATGCCAGAAAACGTGAAGCTGGATTGCGCTTAGATATTGCATCTGAAGCCTATAAGGCATTACAGGAACATCCCCAGAAGCATGCAATTGTTCCTGGAAAGCCAGCAGTATCTGAATTATTCGTAAGAATTTCTACTTCGGATACTTCTTTACTGATGCCGAAAATTTCCAGTAAGCTTCCTCGCTTATCGGAAAGAGAAGTTGCTATTTTAAAAAAATGGATTGAACAAGGTGCGAAATATGAACCCCACTGGGCATTTGTTGCTCCCCGGCAAGCTGCGTTACCATCAGTACAAGATAAAAGCTGGCCGATAAATGAAATTGATTATTTTATTCTCAATAAATTGGAGCGACAGGAACTTAGTCCGAATGAGCCTGCTGATAAAGAGCGTTTGCTCAAAAGGGTTTCTATGGATCTTACCGGAATTTTACCTACCCCGGAACAAACAGCAGCCTTTGTAAAAGATGGAGACAAACAGGCGTATGAAAAGCAGGTAGACAGGCTATTGCAACTTCCTCAGTTTGGTGAAAAAATGGCGATTGGTTGGATGGATCTGGCGCGATTTGCAGATTCACATGGGTTTCAGGATGATAGTTATCGCTCTCAATGGCCCTGGCGGGATTGGGTGATTGATGCATTTAACAGGAATATGCGGTATGATACTTTTGTAACCTGGCAACTGGCTGGAGATTTATTACCCAACGCAACAAAAGAACAATTACTAGCAAGTGGGTTTAACCGAAATCATAAAATTACAGAAGAGGGTGGAGTGATAGATGAAGAATATCGGGTACAGTACGTAACAGATAGAACCAACACTTTTGGTAGGGCCATGCTGGCAATGACGGTGGAGTGTGCCAAATGCCATGATCATAAGTATGATCCCTTCTCTCAAAAAAACTATTACCAGTTATACGCTTTTTTTAATAATGTTAAGGAAGTTGGATTAGAGTCTACAGTGGGTGGTCCGGAAACATATGCCAAAAATCCGCGTATGACCATTACGAATGATGATGTTCAAAAAACTTTACGGTTTATTCATAAGCGGGATACCGGAAAGTTGGAAGTTTCTGTAATGGCCGACAGAGATACCGCAAGAAAAACCTACGTTTTGTTACGTGGAAATTATGATACGCCCGGTGATGAAGTAAGACCTGCCACTCCTGAGGTTGTTTTACCTTTTGATACAACCCGCTGGAAAACGAATCGGCTCGGTTTGGCACAATGGATGTTTGATAAAAAAAATCCACTCACTGCCCGGGTATTTGTAAATCGAATTTGGCAGGAATTTTTTGGAAGAGGAATTGTAAAAACGGTATCCGATTTTGGAATGCAGGGAGAATTACCCACGCATCCCGAATTACTCGATTGGCTGGCAGTAGATTTTCAGCAACATGGCTGGGATATAAAAAGATTGATTCGACAAATAGTAGTATCGGCAACCTATCGCCAATCGGGAAAAATAAGCTCAGAAAAATTGAAAAAGGATCCCCTGAATATCTACTGGTCTTATGCACCCCGCACCCGCTTTCCGGCAGAATTGGTAAGAGATGTGCTACTTAGCAGCAGTGGTTTATTAAATACATCCATCGGTGGCCCCAGTGTGAAACCCTATCAGCCACCGGGGTTATGGGAATTGGCAACTTCGGGCAGAGGCATTTTAAAAAAATATATTCAGGATACCGGACAACTATTATATCGAAGAGGGTTGTATACTTTTATCAAGCGTACGGTACCTCCTCCCTCAATGATGATTTTTGATGCCAGTAATCGCGATGAATGCCAAACCGGTCGCTATCGAACCAACACGCCCCTTCAAGCATTGGTAATGCTAAATGATCCCACATTGCTGGAAGCTTCCAAAGCATTAGCCGATCGATTATTGCAAACGAATACAAACCCCGAGCAAATTATTACAGCCGCATTTCGAAGAATTATTTGTCGTACTCCTGATAGAAAGGAAATCGATTTGTTATTGGCATATTGGAATCAGGCAGTGGATGATTATAAAAAGAATCCGGCTAGTGCTGATAAAATAATTTCAGTTGGTAATTACAAGGCAGTAACTAAAGATGCTATTCGGCTGGCAATTGCAATGCAAACAATACAAGTAATGTATAATATGCAGGAAGCCATCACTAAAACATAATAATGGAAAAAGAATTATTAGAACATAGTTTGGGCTTTAACCGCCGTAAATTTCTTTCGCGGATGAGTATTGGATTGGGTAGTGCTGCCTTGGGCTCTTTACTGATTCCGGATTTGTTTAGTGGGAATAATTCGGAAGAAGCCATCATGCAAGGCATTCCTCACTTTGCTCCTAAAGCAAAAAGAGTAATCTATCTTTTTCAAAATGGTGCACCATCCCAGTTAGAAACGTTCGATTATAAACCCATGTTAAATAAAATGATGGGTCAGAATTTACCTGAGTCTATTCGAAACGGTCAGCGCTTAACGGGGATGACTGCCAATCAAACCAACTTTCCGCTGGTGGGCTCTTATTTTGGATTTCAGCAACATGGAAAGTCCGGTGCGTGGGTGAGTGAATTGTTCCCACATATTGCTTCGATTGTAGATGATATCTGTATCATTAAAACGATGCATACAGAAGCTATCAATCATGATCCTGCGCTAACTTTTTTTCAATCGGGCGCACAGCAGGGAAACCGCCCCAGTATGGGTTCCTGGGTAAGCTACGGGTTAGGAACAGAGAATAGTAATTTACCAGCATTTTGTGTACTGCTTTCAAGGGGAAAGGGGAACGGACAGGGGGTGTATTCTAAATTATGGACGAATGGTTTTTTAGATTCTGTTCATCAGGGAGTTCAATTTAGTAGCGGAGAAAATCCTATCCTTTATTTGCAAGATCCTGATGGGATGGATCGTGCTACCCGTAGAAAAATGATTGATCAGATTGCAGCACTGAATGAAATGGAACTCAAAAATTTTGGAGATCCCGAAACTGCAGCAAAGATTAGTCAATACGAAATGGCTTATCGAATGCAAACGGCTGTTCCTGAAATTATGGATACATCAAAAGAATCAGAAGATATTATCAAATTATATGGAGCAGATTGTTTGGTACCCGGAACTTATGCTGCGAATTGTTTATTAGCCAGAAAATTATCGGAAAGTGGTGTGCGGTTTGTGCAATTGTATCATCAAGGTTGGGATCAGCATGGAAATTTGCCTAACGAAATGCGTGGACAAGCACTGGATGTTGATAAGCCAACTGCTGCATTGATTACCGATTTAAAGCAGCGTGGTTTATTGGATGAAACACTGGTGATTTGGGGAGGAGAATTTGGCAGAACGAATTATTGTCAGGGTAAAATTGCTCCCGAGAATTATGGAAGAGACCACCATCCCCGTTGCTTTAGTATATGGATGGCAGGAGGAGGAATTCGTCCGGGTATGGTTTATGGAGAGACGGATGAGTTAGGATATAATATTGTTCAAAATCCGGTTCATGTGCACGATTTTCAGGCAACTGTTTTGCATCAGTTGGGATTAAATCATGAACAATTAACTTATAAGTTTCAGGGTAGAAGATATCGATTAACCGACTTGTATGGGAATGTGGTAAAAGATATTATTGCCTGATATTATTTATGTAAAGCCCTGCAAGTTGGGGTAATGATTATTCTTTCATGAAACGTTTTTTTTCAGTAATACATATCATAACCTGGGCAGGAGCCGGATTTTTGCTCTTCTTACTCCTCTTTCATACACATGTTGAGTTACCGGTGGTGTTGCAGGTTTTTGGAAGATTACATCCTGCATTCCTCCATTTTCCACTGGTATTATTATTGCTTTTGCTGGTCTGTGATCTATTACCTGATACGGTTCGTCCCTCAGAGTTATTTATGCAGGGCTTAAGAAGCATAGCCATGTTTTCGGCTGTTCTAACAGCAATCATGGGGATGTTACTTTATATTGAACAAGCCACAACAGGCAATGCAGTACAATATCATAAATGGTTGGGTGTAACGCTGGCTTTTTTAAGTTGTGCTTATGCGGGTATATATAGTTTTTTAAAGGAAAGAGTTAGGCTATTTCGATTTTCTATTGGTGTTCTTTTTGTTTTCATAATAACGACTGCCCATTTTGGTGGTACAATCACCCATGGCGAAAATTTTTTAACAGGACCACTCCATAAAGAAACCGCTGCTTTGCTTGATTCAAATAGAATAACTGCCTGGGAGGTTGTTTATCCTATTTTGAAAACACGTTGTGGGGATTGTCATATCGGAGGTGTGCAAAAGGGAGGCTTATCCATGAATGACAGTATAGCCATTATGAAGGGTGGAAAGGAAGGGAGTATTGTTGTGGCAGGGGATAGTGCTAATAGCAGGATGATTCAACGGTTGCTTTTGCCCTTGAGTGATAAAAAACATATGCCGGAAGCTGAGAAACCACAACCTACGCCGGCAGAAATAAAAATATTAATTAATTGGGTGAAAGGTGGATTGCCATTTTCTCAGCCGATTGTACAATTAAATGAAAATAGTGTATTTCGTCAGTTGGCTATGCAAGCGGTTCGAGCTAACTTGTCAAGTACCCGTATTTATCATTTTGCTGCTGCTAATCCGGATGTAATTCAAAAGCTTTCGGATAATTATCGGGTAGTTGAATCGATGGGAAAAGATATTCCTGCTGTTGCAGTATCCTTTTTCGGCAAAGCTAATTATAGCAATCAACGGCTAACAGAGTTACAGCCTTTACAGGAACAAATTGTTTCCTTGCAACTCTCCAAAATGCCGGTTACGAATAGTGATCTTGCATGGATAGGAAAGTTACCTCATTTAGAAAAATTGAATCTTAATTATTCACAGGTAACTGATGAAGGTCTTTCTCAATTAACCTCCCTTCCGGTTTTGGAGTCATTATCACTAACAGGTACAGCAGTTACCACAAAAGGTATATCCGCCTTTTTACAAAAGCGATCTTTGAAGGAAGTATTTTTATGGGACACTCCCATACCTGCACAAGAAATAGCAGGATTGCAAAAACAATTTTCTGCCACGCATTTTGAAGCGGGATTTCGGGGAGGAGATACCACCATGCTGGCTTTAAACGACCCGATTATTCAAACTGCCGAAGGATTTTTTACCGGCTCGCAGGAGGTACAGGTAAAACATGTTATCAGGGGAACTACTTTACGATATACAATGGATGGAAGGGAACCGGATAGTATTAGTAAGATTTATACAAAGCCGCTTATTTTGAATAGTACTGGTACGCTTCAGGTGAAAGCCTATAAAGAGGGTTGGCTTCCTAGCAAAATTGTTCGCAAAACATTTATTCGTGCCGGGTTCCCATTTATTACTGCATCACTCTTATTGCCAGCCGATCAGAAATATGGAGAAAATGCAACCAAAGTGCTACAAGATTTTGATGCAGGTGATCCCGGAGATTTTTCAACCAAGTGGCTCGGTTTTCAAAAAAATGATGCGCTGGTGGTGCTCGATGCAGGAGAGGAGAAATTGATGAAAGAAATACAGGTAAATGCATTAATTAATGTTGGGGCTCATATTTTTCCTCCTGTATTTATTAAAATATGGGGAAGCATAGATGGGAAAAATTGGACACTGATGCAAACTTCCAACCCTGATAAGGCGACATCCTCTACTCCTACAGGCGCATTGTTAATCCCTATCAATTTTTCTCCAACACGACTCAGGTATATCAAATTGCAGGCACACCCTGTGCCCAAATTACCACAATGGCACCCTGGTAAAGGTTTGCCTGCCTGGTTTTTTGTGAGTGAGGTGATAGGTAATTAGTTACTCTCTTTTTTAATCTCGGAATATAATAGCAATCAATTAATTCCAACATCAGCCAAGAGTTCATTTACTATTTCGGTTGGTGTAGAGGGTGTGTAAGCAAAATGTTGATTGAACTTACTACTATCAAAGAAATAATCGTTAGAATACTGATATAACATTTCACCCATCTCATGCATTACAGGCACAAACAAGCCAATTAGTTTTATCATGGTGCCCGGTAAAATACTATAAGCTTGTTGTTGGTGCATACGATGGGCAAAAAGTTTTATCCAATCTGCCCCGGTTATGCGGCTCTTATCAGTTGGTAAATTCCAGATTTGTTGAAATGCTTCTGGTGTTGTTCCTAATATGGCAGTTCCTTTTCCGAGGTCGGGTAAATAGCTAAAGTTGTGTACCACATTTGCATTACAAATCCATTGAGCTTTTTTCCCTTTCTTAAGTCGGTCGTACACTAATGGTTTTACCAAACCTTTATTTTCATCCAGGGTAATGAAATCTGCCGATCGAGCGATTAGTCCGGTAAGTCCTTTTTTCTCTATAGCTTCCAAAAATATTTTCACCACTTCTGCCCGGATGACTCCTTTTTTACTGCAAGGGATAATTGGTGCATTTTCGGTTATAGGATCCAGGTGTTTTTTACTGAGTGCATAGATATTATCAAAAAAAACCAATTTAACTCCGAGCAAAATGCAAGCATCTGTTACATTTTTCATCAATGGGGGCCAGTATTCTTGCCATATAGCCAGTTTATAGGGAAACCCAATTGTTAAGTAAGCAACTTCACTTCCCTCTAAAGCGGCAAAAACTTCTTCACGATTTGATAAATCAGCTTTATGCCATTCCTCACCCGCAGCAATATTTATGGGATTTCTACTTACCAGTCTTACTTCTTTTTGTAATGCGATTAACTCTTTTGCCAGATGCCTTGCTATAGGACCTCCTGCTCCCAGAATAGTATGCTTCATGTATAATTCTTTAAAGATTATTATTTCCTCCCAGCCATTCTTTAAATGTGCTTACCCTTTCCCTGCTAACAATTGTATCTACCAGGGTTTCACCTTTTAATTCTACTTGTAAACGATTTCCTGCCCAGGAATGTACTTTGGATATAGCATCTATATGCACTATCAAGTTTCGGTTAATACGGAAAAAAAGTCGGGGTGATAATTCATTTTCCAGAGAACTGAGTGTATTGTCTAAAATATATTTGTTGTATTGTGTATCAACTGCGTAGGCAAATTTTCCTTCTGCAAAGAAGCAGGCAATCTGATCAATTTTTAAAAAACTCAATTGCTGGCCCCGCTTAATCATAATTCTTTCTTTATGAGAAAGACTATTCAAATCTCTTAAAAGTTTAAGCATTTGATCGGTAGGATTTGCTGCTCTTTTACCACTTAACTGTTCATGCTTTTGTAAAGCTCTTCTTAATTCAGATTCATCAATGGGTTTTAGAAGATAGTCTATACTGTTTACCTTGAAAGCCTGTAAAGCATATTGATCATAAGCAGTTGTAAAAATTACCGGAGCTTCTATAGAAGTTTGATTAAAAATTTCAAAACTTAATCCATCCGCGAGATGAATATCCATAAAAATCAATTGATCATCTTTATGGCTGTTAAAATGGCCTACTGCCTGCTCAATACTTTCTGCCTGGCCGGTTATTTGTATGGAGGGTAATACATCCAATAACAGTTTAGTAAGCCGGGTTATTGCTGGTTGCTCATCTTCAACGATAAATACTTTCATAATACAACTATATCAATGGAAGAGAAACTATAAAATATTGGGGAGTTTCCGATACCTGTACCAATTTTTCGGTTATTAATTTATACCGGTTCCGGATGTTCATCAATCCAATACCAGTTGATTTTTCAACTTGCTGTTTTTTTTGAATATTATTCCGAACAATGAGTTGGCCGTGTTCAGATGTTATTTGAATAGTCAGCGGATTTTCTTTTGACACAATATTATGCTTGAGCGCATTCTCTACTAATAACTGCAAAGAAAATGGAACAATCCGCGTTTGTAATTCATTGGTTGGAATATCTATGGTTAGTTGAAAATTATTGCCAAAACGGGTATTTAATAAAAACGCATAGGCTTTTAAAATCTGAATTTCTTCTAATAAAGGAATTGTTTTTTCATCCTTTACTTCAAGGATATATCGGTAAACTTTTGATAATTGTTCTACAAAAGTTACAGCCTTTTCCGAATTTTCCGGAATAATAGCACAAAGTGTATTTAGGTTATTGAATAAAAAATGAGGATTTACCTGTGTTTTTAATGCATTCAATTCTGCACGTAATCCTTCTCTTTTCAATTCCTCTTTTTGCGTTAGTGACACCTTTAATTGCTGAATAAAGAATACCACTTCATATATGGAAGTAATGGCAATAGTAGTAAAAATGGAAGAGTTGATACTGAATATAATCACTTCATCATCGGGTATACCTAAATTGCGCATCAAACAATAATCCTCTAATAAAAACCCAATGAATAAACTGCTTAGTGGTGTAAATATCAACATTAAGATTGACTGAATAATTAATCTTTTTTTTAGTTGATCTACTTCTGTATATCTCCTGCGAGCCCAAATCATAATTGCCCGGTTTCCTAGCCAGATAGTTAAAGTAATCAGCAGCGTAGTAAAGTAAATGGGGAATGTATATTGAGGCGTTTTGTTAAATCGGATTCCAAAAAAAACATAGGGTATCATGAGAGAAACCAAAGGAGCCCCGATTATCATTGCCCACTTGTCGTTCCAGCAGATAAGATCTTTCACGGTGTCTTTGTTTATTTGGTTCATTGCACTCCTTTGTTTATAAAAATACTAAATTATAAGAGGACTATTGATGTTAAGCAGGTTAAAAAGTAATCTGGTAGTTGATGTTAGGGAAAAATCCAATTTGATTGATCTCACTAATTTTACCGGAAGCGGGATTTAAACTTCTTATATATACATTTGCACGGTTAGTTAAATTTTGTAAATCTATATACCATTTCTGTGTTGTTTTTTTACCATTCCGGGTATATGAAAATTTCAGGTCCCAACGCAAATAGGTATTGTTTTGTAAACTAAATGCCTCATTTTCCTTGTAAACCACATAACCGGCTGTTTTCGAAGCAGCAATGTCAAATGGGGTATAGCGCTGTCCTCCGGCAACCGTAAAGCGTGTATCAATACCGATGGTGTTTTTACCGGATACTTTCCATTCTTTACCTCCTAAGGCATTTGCTACATATCCACTATTGAAAGCAGTATTTCTCCAAATTCCATCACTTCCCTGATACTCAGAGCGGAAAACAGATCCGGTAATCAGATAGTAAAATCCTTTATGCAGAAAACGTTCCAGCGTTATTTCCCATCCCATATTTCTGCCCTGACCATTGTTAATCAGGTTTACTTTATCTGCATAAGTAAAACCAGCACCTTCATTAAGCATACTAAATGAGCTGGATATTTTTTCTACTGCTGCACGGTATATATACTGACTATATACTTCTGTTTTAATTCGTAAGTGATTACTGAGGTTCCAATCATATCCTGCCACAGCATGCACACTTTTAACAAAGTCGAGATTTTGATTGGTGAGTGCCCCAGGAGGAGTGGTAAACTGATTTTTGTAAAAATATACCTGCATGGGTTGTAACTGACTATGCAAGCCAAGCCCCAAGTTAAATGACTGATTGGTTTTGAATTGGTATTTTAGATTCCATCGGGGTTCGATGCTGGAAGTTTGATTAAGACTAAACAGCTGGGTGTACAATCCAATATTGGTTGAAAGTTGATTGGTAAATCGATGATTCCAGTTGAAAAATATTCTATAGAGCGCTGCTTGGTCGTTTGATTTTGTTAGGTATCTCAAAACTGAATCTCCATTCGGTACAGATTGTTGCTGAAGATTAATGCCATAAAAATCTCCTAAGCCTCCAATTACCAGTTGGTTTTTGGCAGAAAACTTTTTATTAAATAAATATCCCACAGAAAATTTAGTTTGCCGGTTATCTACATCAAATACAGTTTGATTAGGTTTTCCGGAAGGAATTACCTGTTCACGATACGTACTCTTAAATCCGGATAACGCCAATGTCAACTTTCCGGAAGTGGTAGGTGTAAAGAAATAGGTATGAGTTAATCCTATTACTCCTGTTAAAGACTTGGTATTGCTGGTTCTTGCTTTTCCATCATTGGTTGTATATAGGTTATCACCTGTTGAATCTGCGGGAAAGTTGATATGGCTTTCACCACCCAATCCAAACCAGTCAAATGTTCCATGCTTTTTTGTTACCAGATGAAGTTTAAAGTTGAGATCCTGATAATACGGGGTAGCTGTTCCAGTTCCAACACTTAAACCCAGTGCCTGAATAGCAGCCACCAACGAATAGCGATAATCAATTAAATAGGATGATTTTTTATTATTTCCCAATGGCCCTTCCACACCCAATTCAAATCCATTGAATCCCATTTGACCGAGCCATTCAGTTTTTTGTGTATTACCATTCCGCATGCGTAAATCAAAAACACCCGCTACTGCATTTCCATATTGCGCAGGAAATGCACTGGTAATAAAGTCTGAATTCTTTAATGTATTGGTATTTAAAATCGTAACCGGTCCACCCGTAGACCCCACTGTACTATAGTGATTGGGATTGGGAATATCAATCCCATCCATCCTCCACAAAACACCTGATGGAGAATTTCCTCTGATTACAATATCATTGCGGGCATCATTTGGACCGCTTACACCGGCGAAATTTTGTGCCATTCTACTCGGGTCATTGCGAGTACCTGAATAACGTACTGCCTCATCCATGCTCAGTTGTCGTGCACTCACTACTGTGTTTTCATTCAATGCTTTCCATTTCGACTTCCCGGAAGTAACAACTACTTCAGTAAGTAGCTGTACTTTTTCTCTAAGTTTTATTTCTAACACTACTTCTTTGGTAGAAGTAACTTCTATATTGTTAATTATTGATTCTTCGTAACCTACCCGGCTAATTCGCAAACGATGTCTTCCT
>Ga0214923_10001460_pt1 | contig 33507 bp, 34 predicted proteins | sample LL1510_MetaG_FD_177993 | JGI IMG/M metagenome (GOLD analysis project Ga0214923, IMG submission 177993) | Freshwater microbial communities from Lake Lanier, Atlanta, Georgia, United States - LL-1510 | ecosystem: Environmental > Aquatic > Freshwater > Lake | place: USA: Georgia | collected...
GAGGATTTGGCCTTACTGGATAAGGAGATTGAGCGATTAGAAAATGAGGCTCCCCCCGCAAAAGGGTGGTCGACTCCAGGCGGTAATTTGGCGGGGGCAGCACTTGATTTGGCACGTGCAGTTTGCAGAAGGGCTGAGCGGGGGGTTTGGCGGTTGGAGAAAAAGGAGGGAAATGTTCGGACAATCATCCCAAGGTATTTAAATCGTTTGTCGGACCTGCTTTGGCTTTTGGAGCAGGAGTTGGAATCGGCTGGAAACTCAAAAAGCAACACTTAGGACGTTTTAAGAATTTCCCACGCCGCGTGGGGCCCAAGGTACACCATGCCTGTGTAGATTTGGACAAGATCGGCCCCTGCGGCTCGACGGGACTGGTAGTTGGCTGAATTCATGACTCCGCCTACTCCGACAAGAATTTGTCCTTCCCCTAGGAGTGGACGAAGAGCACGTGTAAAGCTCATGGCGCGTGCGGTTAACGGACGCCCGCTTAGCCCTCCTTTCTCATTGGGCTCGTCTGGTTCACGGTGAATGGTGGTGTTGGTAGCCACAATTCCGGCGAGTTCGAATTCTTTTGTTATGCCTACCAGTTCGGGGAGGGAGGAGATTTCAAGATCCGGGGATATTTTTAAGAGAAGCGGCTTTTTCTGAGCGCAGGAGTGGTTGAACTCCTGAAGAGTGGAGAGGAGCTTGCGTAGATCGTTCGGTTGGGCCAAGTCGCGCAGTCCGGGCGTATTGGGGGAGCTGATGTTGATGACAAAAAAATCTCCAAGATGTTGAAGGAGTTTGAAGGAGGCGAGGTAGTCGAGATGAGCCTGGTCTAGTGGGGTGACTTTTGATTTCCCTAAATTGATGCCGATAGGAAAATCGTGGAGGGCGTGTTTTCCTCGGAGTATGCGAAGGCGGGTTGCAATGGAATCGGCTCCCAAATTTGGAAAGCCGAGCCTATTGATAAGTGCCTGTTGATGGGGATAACGGAAGACACGGGGTTTGGGGTTTCCTGGTTGTGGGTGAAATGTGATTGTACCGAGTTCTGCAAAGCCAAATCCTAGATTTCGCCACGCGAGTGGAGCTTCAGCATTTTTATCCAGACCTGCAGCGATGCCGAGGCGATTCCGAAAGGGGAGACCCATGAGGGTGATTGGATCGGAAGGGGCTTTTTTACCTAGGGTGAGAAGTCGGGAGATAATAGGAATTCTGAGTGCAGATAATGTGAGATGGTGGGCGACCTCTGGAGAGAGTTGGAAGAGAAGCGGGCGGGCGAGTGAAGAGTAAAGATTCATTTGCCTATGCAAAACTGAGAGAAAAGGCGGTCGAGGACATCTTCCGATGTGCCAACGCCGAGAATGGATTCTAGGGAGTGCAGAGCCAGTCGAAGATCGGAGGCGACAAGTTCTGGCGCACTTTTGGCGATCAGTGAGGCAGAGGCACAGGCGAGAGCTTCTGTGGTTTTCCTAAGGGCATCATCGTGGCGACTGGTGATGGCAATTTCATCAGATCCAGGAGCTCCTAGGTCGGCCGTGAGGCGTTGGGTGATTTGGGACTGAAGGGCGTCTAAGCCTTTGCCTGTCTTGGCGGAGACGAGGATGCCTTTGTGGGATTGTTTTGATGGGAGATCTGACTTTGTAAGGATCGTGAGGACTTTCGTCGAAATAGGTTCCCACTCTCTTGAGCAGGGGTCATCCGGTTGAGTGGAATCGATGAGGGCGAGGACTAGGTCTGCGTTTTGCATGGCAGTGCGAGTTCGAGCCATTCCCTCAAGCTCAACTGGGTCTTTGGAGGTATGCAGGCCTGCGGTATCGATGAGTCGAACGGGAAAGCCTGCCAAGATAATTGATTCTTCCACTGTGTCGCGCGTCGTTCCCGGGATAGGGCTTACAAGGGCTCGATCCATACCCAGAAGGGCGTTGAGAAGGCTAGATTTGCCAGCGTTGGGAGGGCCAGCAAGTACGAGCCGGTAGCCTGAGCGGAGGCGGTATCCGAGGGGTGCGGTAGTGAGTAAGGAAGCGGTCGATTTTAAAAGGGCTTTGATATCAGAAAGGAATCCCTCGCCTACCTCTGGTTGGATGTCTTCATCCGGGAAGTCGATCCAGGCCTCAATGCGAGCGAGAAGTTGGAGAAGTGTTTCGCGGTCGGCCATTAGGCGATCCGAGAGTTGGCCCGCAAGAGCGCGTTGCCCTGCAAGAAGAGCGCGATCGGAGCGTGCGTGGAGTACATCGAGAACGGCTTCCGCTTTCGTTAAATCCATTTTCCCATTGAGGAAAGCCCGCTCCGTAAATTCCCCCGGTCTTGCGGGTCGTGCTCCAAGGGTACAGATCGCTTTGAGAATAGATTGAACGATGAGGGGATTGCCGTGGCAGGAAAATTCGACGAGATCTTCCCCAGTGTATGATTTTGGATGCGGCCATATCGTGACGACCACTTCGTCCAAAAGAACTTCTTTAAGGTGAAGGCGGGTCGGAAGAGGAGTCCGTGGTGATAAATGTTTGCCTGAAAGCTTTTCCGCAATCGGAATTGATTGCGGGCCGCTTATGCGGATTAGAGCAAGCGCAGAGGTCCCCGGAGGGGTTGCGCAGGCTGTTATGGTATCTTTTTCAAAGGCCACAGAAGCAACACTTTCGCAAATTATGGTGTCCTTGGGCGAGTCCAACTTATGGGGACAGGTGCAGTACTAGGTGGAGGGACAGGTGTAGGATCTGACCCCAAGGTGGGAGGGCTGGTCTGCGGGAGGTGGGGGAGGTAAGAAAGAAGCATGGGTATATCGAAAGAGACGATCTTAGTGACGGGGGGGTGTGGTTTTATAGGGTCAAACTACGTTCGGCATTTGTTAAGGACCTCTGCCTCCGCACATGTTGTTGTTTTGGACAAACTGACTTATGCGGGACACCGCCCCAATTTGGAGCAGGAGGAAAAGGCGGGGCGTTGTGAAGTTGTGGTTGGCGACATAGCAGACGGCAAGAAAGTGGATGAAATATTTGAGAAATATCGTCCCCAATCAGTTGTAAACTTTGCTGCTGAGTCGCATGTGGATCGTTCGATCGATGAGCCCGCCCCGTTTTTGCATACGAATGTCGCTGGAACCTTCACCCTCTTGGAGGCGACCCGAAAGTATTTAAGCGGGACAAAGGGTAACCAATCCGAGGAGTTTCGTTTTATTCATCTCTCGACGGACGAGGTTCACGGCTCCTTGGAGCCTGAGGACCCGCCCTTCTGCGAAACTTCCACATTTGCGCCTAATAGTCCTTATGCCGCATCAAAAGCGGCCGCAGATCACTTATGCCGTGCTTACTACCGAACCTATCGGGTCCCTACGATTGTGCTTCGGCCATCAAATAACTTTGGGCCCTATCAGTTTCCAGAGAAGTTAATCCCCCTCGCCATCCTTCGGGCTATCGCAGGTAAAAAAATACCGATTTATGGAGATGGCAAACAAGTGCGCGACTGGCTTTATGTTGAAGATACGGCACGGGCTGTGGAGGCCGCGCGGAACAAGGGGCGTGTGGGTGAGGCTTATCAGATCGGAGCAGATGCAGAGAAGGACAATCGCAGCGTCCTTACAGCGATCTGTGATCTATTGGATCAACTCCGCCCACGCCCGAACCAGAAACCGTATCGAGACTTAATCGAGACTGTGATGGATCGGCCTGGTCACGACCGTCGATACGCTACAAACGCAACCAAGTTTAAGAAACAGACACACTGGTCGCCAGAAGTATCGTTTGATGTTGGTATGGAGAAGACCGTTCGATGGTATTTGGATAATCCTAAGTGGTGTGATTCTGTTCGAGCCAAGGGATACGAGGGCCAGAGGTTGGGCCTAGTCTCAAAATAAATTACCTTTGTGGCCGAGAAGTACGATTATCTCGTTGTTGGTGCTGGTTTTGCAGGAAGTGTTCTCGCAGAGCGTTTGGCAGAGGATTCGGGTAAGAGCGTCTTAGTGGTGGATCGCAGGGGTCATATTGCTGGCAATGCGTATGATCATGTGGACTCTGCAGGGATCCTGATCCATGCCTATGGACCTCACTACTTTCGAACAAATTCGACCAAAGTAGTGGATTACTTGAGTCGATTTACGAAGTGGCACCAAGTCAGTTATCAGGTCCTCGTTTGGACGGACGGAAAGTACTGGCAATTCCCGATCAATCTTAACACGTTTGAGCAGTATCTTGGGCGTCCATCCACGACCGAAGAAATGGAGTCTACTTTAGCCAAGTGGCGAGAGGATTTCCCGAATCCAAAAAACTCGGAGGAGATAGTTCTTTCCCAAGTTGGAAGGAAATTCTATGAGATGTTTTTCAAGAACTACACTCGCAAACAGTGGAAAAGGGATCCTCGAGATTTGGATGCATCGGTTTGTGGAAGGATTCCAGTTCGAACCAATCGGGATAATCGATTTGTGACAGAGAACTTTCAGGCTCTGCCTGAAGAGGGATATACGGCGATGTTTCAGAAGATGCTACACCATCCAAGGATTACGGTTCGATTGAATACGGACTATCGCAATCTCCCCAACGAAGTGTCCTATGATCGAATGATCTATACAGGCATGATCGATGAGTTTTATCAATTTTCTGAAGGGCGATTGCCATATCGGTCGATGAGATTTGAGCCTGAGACGCTTCAAAAGGAGTTTTTCCAGCCTGCTATGCAGGTAAATTACCCGAATGATCATGAATATACCCGTGTCGTGGAGATTAAGCATGCAACGGGTCAGAAATCTCAAGTAACGACGATTGTTCGAGAGTACCCCGAGGACTTTGGACCGGGTAAGGAGGCTTACTATCCGATCCCAGCTCCTGACAGCCGCGAGTTGTATGAGAAGTATGCGGCCAAGGCAAAAGACGAAAAGACGGTCACATTTGTCGGTAGGTTGGCGACATATCGGTACTACAATATGGATCAAATCGTGGCTATGGCGCTAACGGAGTATGAAAAGTTGAAAAGTGGGTCTTCGCCTTCTTAAGGCTAATTCACTTCTAGTTGTTGCTTAATTGAATCAACGCAGCCCTGCACCTTGGTAACCGACGGCGTCAAATTCCACAGTACGAAACCCTACAGCGGTTATGGCGGGGGTGAGTTTGGCTTGTAGAAGCAAGTCATTGAGACGAGGAGTTTCATCTGGTGAGACTTGAACGAGAGCTTTCTCGCCTAAATGCCGTACACGAACGATTCTGAAGCCTTCGTTTCGGATAATCCCTTCAGCTTTCTCTATGGCGGCTAAGCGTTGGGTTGTGACAGGGAGGCCAGGGGCGAGTCGTGAGGACAGGCATGGGGAGGCTGGCTTCTCGGCAATCTCCAGGTTGGCCTCTCGGGCGAGGGATCGAATTTCACTCTTCGTCAGTTCGGCTTCGCGAAGGGGGGCAACCACCTTGAACTGACCGGCCGCGATTCGTCCGGCACGAACTTCCTTGGCATCATCCGCGTTTTCCCCGTAAGCGAGTACAGGCACTCCCCGGGTTTGGGCCAAGCGTTCCATCTTCTGAAAAAGTTCGGAACGGCAGAAGAAGCAGCGGTTGGAGGGGTTGGAAGAGTAAGAGGGGTCTTCGAGTTCATGGGTTTGTAGAATCTGAACGTTTAGATTGTATGATTTTGCGAAATTGAGTGCGGAGTTGTGTTCGGAGCGTGGGAGGCTGGGTGAATCACCAAGGATACCAACAACTTTTGAGCCATGGATCTGATGAGCGGCCCAAAGAAGAAAAGCCGAGTCCACGCCTCCTGAATATGCAACGAAAGCAGAGGGCCAAGCTTGGATTAGAGCTTCCAAGTGCTTCTTTTTTGCCATCAGTTCACTGCTCATGTCGTTCCTATAGCTTATGGGGGTGTTGGCCTGTGGGGAGTATTTTTTACCAACGTCCCTCCATTCCCATGAAAGGATGATGATTGGCAGGTAAAGCCGTGGTAGAGTCTTCGAATGGCTGGCAAAATGAATGTCGCTGATCTTCGCAAGAGTTATGAGAAAGCGGAGTTGAGTGAGCAGGAATCTCCTTCCGATCCAATGCTCTTGTTTGAAAAGTGGCTCCACGAAGCTATCCAGGCGGAGATTCCTGAGCCTAACGCGATGACATTGGCCACGGTTTCTAAAGAAAACCGGCCAAGCACCCGACCAGTGCTAATCAAGGGCTGTGACGAGCGCGGAATCGTTTGGTACACAAATTATGAAAGCCGCAAAGGGCTGGAGCTGTCTGGCAATCCGTGCGCAGCTTTGCAGTTTCACTGGGTGGAGCTCGAGCGGGTGGTCCGAATTGAAGGGAGAGTGGAAAAGATCAGTGATCGGGAGAGTGATGAGTATTTTGGGAGCCGGCCTTTCGATCATCGGATCGGGGCTTGGGCGTCTCCCCAGAGTCAGATTATTACCGACCGCTCCGTCATTGAGAAAGCTGCTTCAAAGTATTTGGCTGAATATCCTAAAGATCCGCCCCGACCCAAGTATTGGGGGGGATATCGTCTCAAGCCTGAGCTTTGGGAATTCTGGCAGGGGAGGAAAAGCCGGTTGCATGACCGGTTGCGATACCAGAAGGAAGCGGCCGGGTGGAAGCGAGAACGGCTTGCGCCTTAAAGCTCGTTTCATTAGAAATTTAAGCTCACAAAATATGCTAGTCTGGAAGTCTGGATTTTAGTCGTGTAGATAATGCTCGCGATGCTTTAGGGAAATGCCATTCATCACGGCACTGGCTCAAAAGGGGTGATGACTCACTAGGGCCGCTTTTGTGCAGGTAACTTACGGCCGTTTTGTGTGATATAAAAACGTTCAATCTTGCCCTCTTCATTCCTTTCAAACTCAATGGATGCGAAAACGACGTCATATTCAAAATGCCCCTTTTTCGTCTCAAACACCGGGAAGAACTCTTGGCCGGTGATCTGCACGAAAAGCGTGTCATCAAACAATTTAATGGTGCAGACTTTGTCAGGCGGTAAAAAATCATACACACCGGTAAACTCTTCGAGCTCCTTCTCTGGCCTGAATAGATACGCAGGTAGATGTTCATCTAGACGGTCGGCCGTTTGCTTTTGGTTGTTTTGGTCAAGAGTGACCTTGGTGATGTCCCCACCGGCATCACGACCGAAGATTACACGCGCTACAGCATCTCGATTGAAAAACACATCCTCCCGCTCGTGCAGGTAAGGTATGAATCTTTGGCCGGTGAGCTTGCTCCATAAGACGCCCTCGCGGATAACGAAAGTGAACTTTGCCTCCTGATTGAGCTTAAAGATTCCCGTGTAAGGCTTTAGTTCTGCTTCGCTGAGTTTTGTGCCTTCCATCGCATTAAATTGTTCGCGATCCAGTGCTCGCGTGACATTTCGTGGTTCAATCTTGGCGTTATTAATCAACACAATGCGCACCTGCTCAGCTTTTGGATTTGCTTCAAGCATTGTGCAATAGCCGCCGGTAGCTCCACCGTGTCCGATAAAATCTTCGCTAAGAAAAAAACAACAACCGATGCCCTTGCTGAGAGGTCTGGAGGCAAGATCTATGGCCTCGCGAAGAGGCGAGTTTTGCGGGTGGATTAGTGCCTTACTCAGGAGCATCAGGTCAGTCGCGGTGCTATGCAATCCTCCCGCAGGGGCGAAGGCCTTGAAGCCCCACTCGTGTGCCTCCTCCTTGCCTTTGAAAGGTGGGGCGAGGCGCCCGCGCATCTCCGCTGTCAGCACCGTCATCGTATCGTGCATTCCCAGTGGTTCGCAGATGCGGTCGCGCACGAGATTTGCCCAAGAATCACCCAATGCTCGTTCAAGGATAAGACCAAGGAGGGCCACGCCGACGTTGGAGTAACTCATCTCGTGGGGGCCGTCTTTACCGAGTTTCACCTTTGCTAGCCATTCCATTAGCATTCTTGGGTCGTAGGATACGTAGGGGTCTGCCACGCTAAAATCAGCATTGCCCGGCATGCGCGGTAGGCCGCTGGTATGGGTGGCAAGCTGTGCCAGGGAAATAGCTGCCACTTTGTCATCGGCAAATTCCTGCTTGGCATCAAGCGCCTGTTTTAGCTTCGTTTCAAACGTGAGCTTCTTCTCTAGTACAGCTTGGGCCAGTAATAGTCCGGTGAAGACCTTGCTAATGGAGCCGATTTCGAAGACGACCTTCTCTGGCGGCACATTCGTGAGCCGGTCAGGACCTGAAATACCATAAAATACCTCTCCGTTACGCCACTCACCCGTGACGATGCAGCCACGTGGCATGTCTTTGGCGATTTTTTCCGCAGATTCGGCCAGTGTGGTTGTCCTTTGAGCAAACAAAGCACTGATCCAAAAAAACCCCATTAGGGCTAACAGAAGAGTAGGCATCGACCCAGAATTAGCCAATTATTGAAAAAAAGAAACTTTCTTTGATCCGCTGCCTGCTTTCCCAGGCTGAAATAATTAGATGAGTAAAAAAGCGGATCGGCATAGTTTAATCAATAAGACCCATATGCGTTGTAAGCAAAAACATGATCGATGCGTCATCCGATGATATTTTAAAAGGATGATTGCCTTCGACTTTTGTTAATCTAGATCGGCGAGGTTGTTTTCCGATTAAAAAAATAGCCTACGGAGAGGGTGGTGAGGGTGCCGAAAGTAATCCGCCACGGGAAAGCGATGAGGGGGAGCCAATCTGGTCGGGGCAGGGGCGGTAAACCAATCAGTTTCAGTACGTCGGAGGGAAGCCCAGAAAGAATAGCTACAGATAGAAAGCCCGCTGCCATGGCGATAAGATTTCCGGTGTCACTACCGCGGTTCTTGGTCAGGGCTCCTAGCAGGAAGATTCCCAGGAGCGACCCGTAGGTGTAGCCAAATACGCCCAGAACGATCGGTAGGATGCGGGAGGTCGGATTGGAAATGACTACCCAAGCAGTTGCACCTCCGATCAAAACAAGGATTCCAGCAAAGGCCACGGTGGACCATCGGGCAGCTCTAAGGGAATTGGGGTTTTTGCAGCGGGGAGCGAAAAAGGGCTCGTACCAGTCGCGCACCCAAGAGGTTGCCAGGGCATTAAGAGCGGTGCTCAGAGAACCCATGGCAGTTGCGAAAATTCCCGCAATGAGGAGTCCACGAAATCCAGGAGGCAACTGTTGGAGGATATAGTAGGCAAAGACGTGGGCATTCCGTGTGGGTAAATTGGGGTCTGGCACCTGTTGGTAATGAACGTAGAGAAGAATACCGATGGAGAGAAAAGCGAAGACGATTGGAAGGTCAGCCAGGCCAGACGCGACTAGAGCCAGTCGGCTTTTGGCGGGATTCTTTGCCGTCAGCATCCGTTGAACCATATCCTGATCGGTTCCATGGGTGGCCATGGTGACAAAGGTGGCAGCAAAAAAGGCGGTCCAAACCGTATACTCAGTCTCGAAAACCGCTCGCAGGGTAGCCCAGAGATCATTTGGAAAATATGGGCCAAGACTCCAGAACGAGAGATCATCGGGGTTCTGAAGTATACCGTGAATTGCGGGGAGTCCGCCTGGGATTGATTTCCAAAGGTGCCACATGACGAAACCCAATCCTGAGAACATCACGCAGGCTTGGATGACATCCGTCCAGACCACGGCCTTGATTCCACCTACGGCCGTATAGACAGCAGTCAGTGCCACCAACACAAAGAGGGCTAGAAGGTAGATCCCAAGTTCCACCATGGGTGTAGGGTGTGTACCAGTGTAAATTTCATATCCGAGGACAAGAACAATGGCTGCAACATAGAGACGCGTACCACTCGCTAGGGCCCTTGTGATGAGGAAGATCGCGCTGGCGGCCTGACGGGAGCGCGGGCCGAACCTTTTTTCGAGAAACTCGTAAATGGAGACTACGCGATAGTGGTAGTAAGGCTTGATAAAAATCCAGCTGACAAAGATCCGTGCTAGGATCGTTCCAAGCGCTAATTGGGCGTAGGTAAAGTTGCGGAGTGCGTATCCCTCGCCAGGTGCCCCAAGAAAGGTTGCGGCGCTTATCTCTGCGGCCAGGATGGATGCGAGGACGGCCCACCACGGCATTTTTCTTCCGCCTAAAGCATAGTCGTCCAGAGAAGTTTGGTGGCGAGAAGCCGCGAGCCCGATCCCAATTATGGCGGCGAAGTAGGCAAAGAGAATGAATGAGTCGAGTATCCAGAATTTCACAGAATTATATTAGGGAAGCTCCCAAGAAGCCTTTAGGCGATCGTAATCGGGGCGTGGCAGCAAAACATAAACAGGCTCGTCCTTAGGCAGAAAAGAGCCTAGCAACTCTCGAAAAGAGAGCTCATCCATGGAGGTGCAACCTGTGGTAACCGAGTTCTGCGATCGGCAAAGGTGGAAAAAGATTGCACTACCTGAGCCAGGTTTTGCATCGGGAGGAGCATTGTGACGTATGAAGAGTTTTAAGGAGTGGGCAGGATCGTCTTGGCGCATGAGGTGGAAGCTGTGTTCAGGAGGAAAAGGCTCATGAGCCGAGAGGATAAGGTGACGGTTGTAGAGAGTGGAGGAGGGGTCCTCGATCCAGAGATCACGATCGGTCACTTTGCGGTACCTCCACTTGGGAAGCCCTGACTGATCTGCGTACCCATAGAGAATATTGCCAAGTAGAAATGCGCCTGCAGGTGACTTTCCATCCCCTTCGCGTTTTTGGGGTCCCTCTTGGGGTGGGTGAAGGCCACGCCCCCAGGCGAGGCCGCGTCTACCAAGATGGACAGGAGTTGAGATTCCAACATTCGTCCACGGAACGGTTGCGGATGCTCTGCGATACAGTTGAAGATTGGCTTTTTGGGAGTTCCACGAATCGGGGACCGCGATAAGAAGAGCTCTGCTCTGTGAAGAGATTGGTCCGGGGGAAGCGAGAAGAGATAAAGGTATAAGTAAAGTGATCGCAAGGAGGCGGATGATCATGATCCACGGTTTCGGAATCGCTCCCAAAGTGATTCAAGAAAAGGAGGTAAAAAGAAGGCGATGTATCCTGCTAGACCTGCAAAAATGCTTGGGAAAAGAATAGGCTGAAAAAATGCTGGAAGAAAAAGAAGTCCCGATGTGATGGCTGCTACCCATCGGACCGAAAGGGGGATGGGGAGCGGAAAGAAAAATACCTTCTGATCTGGCATCGTAGTGGCGAAAGCCAAAAAGAGGGAGTTATGAAGGTAAAAAGGGTTAATGGGTATTGAGGGTTGCAGAAACGAAACTAAGACCACAGCTGCGATGCCAATGAGAAAAAAGAGATTCAAATGAAAGGAGCCCCATGCTTCCTCGAGGGCGTCTCCGATTGACCAGAGAAACCACAAGAAAAGCAGAAGAAAGATGGGGTGAGCTGAGTTGGATGGGACAAAAAGAAATGTAATCAGCCGCCAGTATTCTCCTTGCGCCACCAAGGAGGGGTCCAGTTTGAGGATTGAGGTGAATCCCGGTGAAGCCAGATTGAGCAGCCATGCCCCTGCGTTGAGGGCAACAAGTCCCCGGGTCAAGTAGGGGACAGCCCAACGACCGAGGACATCTTCCAGTGAGTCGGTCCAGCGGGCAGGGCTCATGCTCCGGGGCCGATTAGGGCTTCAGGGTAATCTTTTTCCAGTTTAGGTGCTGAACATGCGCGTACTTTTCGAAATCTTTCTCGTACAGCATAAGGACAGCTCTCACCACGGCGGAATCATCCTCAAAACTAATTTGCGCCACAAAGTCTGGAATAATATCCAGCAGGCGATGGGTGTATATAATTGCGAATGCTGAAGCTGCAGCAGCCGTGTAGGGAATATCTTGATAAGCATCTTCAGCAAAGTCCTCGACGACATCTGCAAGGAATTCAAGCTGGTCGACCAGATGGGGGAACTTAGGTGCGTGAATCTGGGTAAATTCCGCTTTGAGCAGAGGAAGGCGATGTAGAAGATTCTTCATAATCCGAGGGGTGACACGGGAAGCTCCCCTTTGTGCGAAATATGTGCTCTCAGCCATTCATGAATCTTGGAGGAAAAATTCGTAAACGGCAAGCGGAGGAGAAGATGGTGCGCGGAAAAGAGTCGGGCAAACTAGAGCTATGGTGACTTCAAGTTCTCCTATGCCTGTACGAAAGGTTCCTCATCGGTCGGAGGTAGCTGCAGGGGACACTTGGGATCTCGCGCCTCTTTATCGTGATGCAGCAAGTTGGGAGTTGGCCTTTACGGAGTGCAAAGGTTTCAAGGGGCGTATGCCACGTTGGAAGGGGCAGTTGTCCCAAGCCGATACTTTGGCCAAGGCTCTTGAGGAGGAGAGGGAGATTGATCTTTTAATGGAGAAAGTGGGTCAATATGCGAGTTTGCGTGTTTCTGAGGATGAGGGGGATGGAGCTGCCAGAGATCGTTCCCTCCGCCTTGAGCACCTTCAAACAGAACTCGCTGAGGAGTGTTCCTGGTTTTTGCCTGAGCTGATGCAGATTTCAGACGAGGATTGGGGGGCGATGCTTCTGCATCCCAGTCTCAAAGAGTGGGTAGGCAAGCTGGAGCGAATCCGGAGATATCGGTCTCATATCCTTGGAGAGGGGGAGGAGAGGATTCTTTCGCTTATCGGGCCCGTGTTAAGCGGGCCTGATGAGATCTTTTCCCAACTTACGAATGTGGATTTTAGGTTTGGGAAATTAAAGGATGAGGATGGGTCTGAGATTGAATTGAGTCATGGGACATTTGCGTCTCTGCTCCAAAGACGCGATAAGGAAATAAGACGTACAGCCTGGGTTCAATATTATACAGAGTTTGAGCAACACGCATCGACCCTATCGGCGTCTCTAGCGGCCTCCGTAAAAGGGGATGTATTCCGTGCAAAGGCAAGAAGACACCCGAGTGCCCGGGCTCAATCTCTTTTTCCGGATCGAGTACCAGAATCGGTGTATGACAAGCTTGTGACGTCGGTGCGAGCCAATCTTGGCCCTCTTCAGAAGTACCATCGATTACGTAAGAGGGTGCTTCAGCTAGACGAGCTTCGTGCAGCGGACCTGCAGGTGCCACTCGTGGGTAAGATCCAGAAAAAGACAGCCTTTGAGAAAGCGGCTGAACTGGTAACCCATGCATGTCGACCTTTAGGGGAGGAGTATGTTGATGTTTTGACGAAAGGTTTGAGTAAGGACCGCTGGGTAGATCGGTACGAAAATAAGGGTAAAAGAAGCGGTGCATTTTCCAGCGGAAGTTATCGAAACCCACCTTACATACTAATGAACTATCGGGAGGATGTCTTAGCAGATGTTTATACCTTAGCGCATGAAGCGGGTCACTCGATGCATTCGTGGTTGAGCCATCGCTCCCAGCCCTATCAGGATTCGCACTACCCGATTTTTTTGGCTGAAGTGGCCTCCACCTTTAATGAGGAGCTTCTGACGCATGCGTTTCTCGAGGGCGATGCAAAGAAGGATAAGCAGTTGCGAGCCTACATATTGAACCGTCAGATTGATGATATTCGTGGCACCTTGTATCGGCAGGTCATGTTTGCTGAGTTTGAGCAAAGAATTCACGAAGCAGAGGAGAAGGGAATTGCTTTAACGCTAGATTTCTTCCGTATCGTGTACCGCGAACTGCTGGAGAGTTACTTAGGAGAGGTTCTGCATATTGAGGCACCTCTTGAGCTTGAGTGCCTTCGAATTCCTCACTTTTACAGTGCCTTCTACGTTTACAAATATGCGATTGGGCTTTCTGCATCGATTTCCTTATCGAGCCAGGTCTTGTCAGGTGAAAAAGGGGCGGTGGATCGCGTGATTCACTTTTTACGTTCAGGAGGCAGTCGACCCCCGCTTGAAACCTTGCGCATGGCGGGAGTCGATATGGAGAGCTCAGAACCGGTTGAGAATGCCTTAAGGCTTTTCTCTGATCGTGTTGATGAACTCGAAAGAATCTTAGGATGATTCATAGGGTCTACTCTGTAGGTCGACCATCGGGTTGGGGGAAGGAGGCTGGGGATGAATATTGTAAAAGGATCAGCCGTTTTGCGAAGGTTGAGTGTCATTTCTTTAAAGAGGGAGCGATGGCTGAAAAGGAAATGCTTGAGAAGAGTCAAGGCTGGTGGTCGATCTGTTTGGATCCTAGCGGTGTTGGATTGAGTACTGAAGATTGGAAAAAGGAGTGGGAGAAGCTTGAGCGGGGTGGGCGAACGGGGCTGGCATGGATGATTGGAGGCGCATATGGTTTTTCAGAGAACTTTCGCAAAAACTGTGACTCGGTGCGATCGTTGGGCCCTCAAACTCTTTCCCATGATTTAGCTCGAGTAGTTCTTCTGGAGCAGATCTACCGCTTGGAGAGTTGGAGGGCGGGACATCCGTATCACCGCAAGTGAATCTGGCTGAATCCCCACGTACATTACAGAAAGGATGGATCTATTTCTGGCGTTCCATAAGGCTCATGTGTCCGACATGTGGCGAAAAGCCTCTGTTTCTTCCTTGGAGGCAGGTGCGGTCACTACACGATTGGTTTACGCCGTTGGATGGATGTCCGCAATGTGGATACGCTTACGATCGTGAGCCTGGGTATTTCCTTATGGCGATATGGGGTGTTAACTACGGAGTGATTGGTCTTGGTGGGATGTCGCTCTATTTTATTTTACGGACAACGACAGAAATTCCGCCACTTCATCTTTTTCTTTTTTGTGTGATGCCCGCGCCTTTTTTGAGCATCTTGTTCGCCCGCCACGCGAAGTCGATGTTTCTAGCATTGGATCATTTCTTTGATCCCCATCTTCGTAACAAAAAAAATAGAAAAACTACGGAATAGTCTTGTCAAGTTTCCAACGGGAGGCTGTAAATACACCTGCATGGCTGAAGGAACGGTCTCGAAATTCATTGATCATCATTATCGGCATTTTAATGCCGCCGTGGTTAAAGATGCTTCACTCGCTTATCGAAAGCATATCGCTGACGGTGGCCGCATGTTGGTTACTTTGGCCGGAGCGATGAGCACGGCGGAGCTGGGCTTGTCCTTAGCCGAGATGATTCGTAAAGATAAGGTTCATGCCATTAGCTGCACGGGGGCAAACCTTGAAGAGGATGTTTATAATTTAGTTGCTCACGATCATTATCGCAGGATTCCAGAGTATCGGCATCTCACTGCAAAAGATGAGCAGAAGCTTCTCAAGGATCATCTGAATCGAGTCACAGACACTTGTATCCCAGAGCATGAAGCGATGCGCCGAATCGAAGGCGTCATTATGGAGCTTTGGAAACGGGACGATCAAGAGGGTAAGCGACGCTTTCCTCATGAGTATTTCTTCGAAGTTTTGCAGAAGGGTTTGCTTAAAAAGTTTTACCAGATTGATCCAAAGGATTCTTGGATGATGGCGGCTGCGGAGAAGAATCTGCCCATGGTTGTTCCAGGATGGGAGGATTCTACTTTGGGAAATATGTTTGCGGCAGCTTGCATGCAGAAAACGGTCTCTTCCCCTCAAATTATGAAAAGCGGGGTGGAATACATGATCTCATTTGCGGACTGGTATCAAAAAACCCAGAAGACTCCATTGGGCTTTTTCCAGATCGGTGGAGGTATCGCCGGAGATTTTCCAATTTGTGTTGTCCCTATGCTGCATCAGGATATGAAAAAACCAGGGGTACCGCTTTGGTCGTATTTTTGTCAGATCAGTGACTCGACCACCAGCTACGGTTCCTACTCTGGTGCTGTTCCGAATGAAAAGATCACTTGGGGTAAGTTGGGCTCGGATACTCCGCGTTTCGTGATTGAGTCAGACGCAACAATTGTCGCGCCGTTGATGTTCGCTTACGTGCTCGGTCAGTAAAACGGTTCTTACGTCTTGACGCCGGCACGAATCTCAAACAGGGACGATACTGACTCACCCTCGTGAATACGTAGGATGGCTTGCCCCAACAAGGGTGCTACACAAAGAACTTTGGTCGGAATGGCGGAATCTTCCTGTGGAGTTGTGTTCGTAGTAATGAACTCTTTCAGGCCGAGCTTTTTAAGTCGTTCCAAACCCGTAGCACCAAGAACTGCGTGGGGGATGCCCACGTAAATATCTTTGGCCTTATGTTTTTTAAGGATCTCGACAGCTGAGCAGATCGTCCCTGCGGTTTCCGTGATATCATCGACTAGCAAAATATTTTTTCCCTCCACATCACCTATCAGGTGTGTGGATTGAGTCTCGGATGCATTGAGGCGTTTCTTGCTAACGATCGCCAGTCCTGAATTCAGCATTTGTGAGTATGCTGCAGCCATTTTCATTCCACCAATATCGGGAGTGACGACTACCAAATCTGGAATTTTCTTCTCCGCAATATATTTATAGAAAATCGGCGCACAGAAAAGATGATCCACCGGAATATCAAAGAATCCCTGTATTTGCTGTGCGTGGAGATCCATCGCTAGAACACGATTCACCCCTGCCGCGACGAGCAGATTGGCGACAAGTTTGGCTGTGATTGGAACGCGAGGTTGATCTTTGCGGTCTTGTCGGGCGTATCCAAAAAAAGGAAGGACTGCAGTGATCCGGAATGCGCTCGCCCGACGTGCAGCATCCACCATAATCAGAAGTTCCATTAAGTTCTGGTTGGTAGGGGGGCAGGTGGGTTGAACGATAAAAAGGTCGTTCCCACGGATATTTTCGTCAAATTTTACGAACGTCTCGCCGTCTGGAAACGAGGTCACTGTGGCTTTGCCAAGTGGGACTTTTACAAAATCTGCGATCCTCTGGGCAAGGTCACGGTTCGCATTTCCGGAGAAGATCTGTAAGCGATTGCCGAAAATCGAGGCCATGCTTTTTTATAGAATCGGATCGCTTCGGGTGGAAGTGGGAAACCCTATGTTATTCGCCAATGATCTTAACAAGGACCCGCTTATCTCTTCGGCCATCGAACTCCCCATAAAAAATCTGCTCCCATGGACCGAAATCGAGTCTTCCCTTTGTGATGGCTACAACGACTTCCCGTCCCATAATGGTGCGCTTCAGGTGGGCATCCGCATTATCTTCCGAACCATTGTGGTGGTACTGACTATGTGGCTTTTCTGGTGCCAGCTTTTCGAGCCAGGCTTCAAAGTCAGCATGTAAACCAGATTCATTGTCATTGATAAAGACGGAGGAGGTGATGTGCATAGCATTTACGAGGCAGAGTCCTTCCTGGATACGTGAGTTGGTCAGGGCAGCTTCGATCTTAGGCGTCAGGTTAATAAAGGCCCTACGCGTGGGGGTATGAAATGTGAGTTCCTGTCGGAACGACTTCACTTGGTCTTGAGGGAATCGAGATATTCGAGTACGACTTTTGCCTGATCCTGGGTCGAACCTTTGGGATCCTGCCAAACCAGTTTACCGTCCCGAAAAAGAAAAGCGGACCGTTTCGCAAAGCCGAACAGTCCGCCTACACCAAAGGCCTGGATAATCTTATTATCGGCGTCTGCCAGAAGGGGGTAAGGGAGCTTCTGATCGATCACGAAACTCTTCTGGGCGGAAACCTGGTCAGCGCTGACGCCTAAAATCTTTACGCCCCGGCGAGTCAATTCGGCACTCCCATCACGCAAACTGCAGGCCTGCGCGGTGCAACCGGGAGTATTTGCTTTGGGGTAGAAAAAGACTAGGAGGTAGCCCTCTTTTCCGTACGTCGCTAGATCCACTTCCTTGCCATCCTGATCCTTGGAGGTCAAAGGGGGCAGAGGAGAACCTATCTTCATCATCTTTTCCGTTTCAGCATGTGTTAAGCTCAGGCCCATAAGAAGAGCCACGCAAAGGACTCGCATCACTTTTTATAAGGAACGGAAACGTCCGACATCATCTTCTTTTCCAAAACCTGGAGTTGTGTTTTCGCCTGGTTCACAGAAGAGCTTTCCGCAATCCGATCCGCCAATTGGGCGAGATCCGGCATTGTTCGTTCGAGCTGTTCGCTCAATTTTTCCGCCTGCGACTGGGCCAGAGGCAGATTATTTTTTTGTAGCGCCATTTCAATCTGCTTGAGGGTGGAGGTCACAGGGCAGGCTTCGGAGTACATCGGACAGCCGCCCATCATAGGAAGTCCTTTGAGGATCAGGACAGCAGCGAGGAAACCTGCAGCTCCTGCAGCTAGAAGCGGAAGGGGGCAGGGGCAGGATTTTTTCTGAGGGGCGGGTTTGGATGGAGAGGATTTTTTGGCCATATAGTGTAATTATGCCGCGGGGGTGCGGTCCGTCACTCCTAAACGATACTTGTGGAAAGCCTCAAAGGTCCATGGGAATAGGGCCTCGGCCACAACCCTCATCGCAGCAGCCATTTCCCGGATTTCTTGCTGGGCATGGTCATCTTCTCGGAGTTGGAGGAAGTGAATCAAGTTGTGTAGGTCGCAGTTCACATAGACCTCTGTAAAAATGCTTACGGGCAGAACCATTCGGGCTAACTCACGGGCAACCCCTTTTTGCAGGAGGCTTTGGTAGCTAGCATAAGCAGCTTGATGGGTTGCTTGAACCTCTTTGGTTAAAGCTACGTGATCCAGAGCCGAGGATACGTGGCTGCCCTGCTTATTCTTGGCGTCGGCGGCACGCCACTGTGTGGGAAGGTAAAACTCGTCGGCCAATTCAGAGTACCGGCCACTCCACTCGTTGAGACGAAACGTTCGATGCCTGACAAATTGACGCATAATAAAGATCGGCATCTTAATGTTGTAAGTAATGGAACACTGCTCAAAGGGGCTGGTGTGCCGATTCTTATAAAGGTAGATGAGAAGCTTTTTATCCTGCTCGATGCCCTTGCTGGGGCTTTTGTAAGAAATCCTAGCCGATTCAACAATCCGGAGATCGGTTCCCAAATGGTCGATGTAGCGGACATATCCTTGTCCAAGAATCGGGATTGTGTGGCCAGCATCCATGAAGGTTTTAGGAAAGAGACTGACGAAGGCTATGCCTAGCGGAAAAAACCGAGTTATTGATTATGTTGTGAAGAGTTTCAGCTGTTCTTGAAGACGAGCGATTCGTTGGGATGCCTCTTTTTCTAGTTTTCGCCACTCCTCTTGCTTTTCCGGGGGTGCCTTGGCGGTCATTTTTGGGTCTCCCAGCTTCGTGGCTTCACGCGCTCGGGCCATTTCTGCAGCCACAATTTCTTTCTGCAGTCGTTCCGTTTCCTTTGCTGGATCGAGAAGTCCTTCCAAGGGAAGGTAGAGTTCACCCCAGGGGGTTAGAGTCATCGGGGCTTTGGGTGGGGTGGAAGTCATCTCCACAGACCCCACTTGAAGAAGTTTTACCAAGGTGCGTAAGTCTTCATCGCTGACCCGAGATGAGGCTGTCGGTTTAAGGAAAAACTTCATTTTAGCTGAACCAGAAAGGCCGAATTCACCTCGAAGCCGACGACCCGCCTCTGCTGTCCAGTAGCACGACTCAGCGGCTTGGGCATTTGCTATGTTGAAGGATACTTCTCCAGCCTTTGGCCAAGCGGAATATTGGATCGTTTTATCGTCAAGACCCAGGGTCAGCCATAATTCTTCTGTAATAAAAGGCATAAAGGGGTGTAGGAGACGTAGAACTCTGGATAGAACAAAATCTGCTGTTGCAAGAGTTCCCTGGCGAGTCGGGGAGCCTGCATTCATGAAGTCGGCTTTCGCAGTTTCGATAAATCGGGCGCAGAACTCATCCCAAACAAAAGCGTAGAGGGCTTGGGCCACCTGACTAAATTCATAGCATTGATACAGGGTGTCTAATTCGCGCTCTAAACGATCCAGACGGGATAGGAGATAGTCTGAGAATGGGGTCCGCGGATGGTTCAAGGGGTTTGCTTGAGGATCGGAGGGGCCCTGTTGTTGGCGGAAACGGCATGCGTTCCACAGCTTGTTTGCAAAATTACGTCCTTCCTCCATCTGCTTCTCGTCGTAGCGGATATCCGCCCCCTGGGGGGCAATCCGTAGCAGGCCGAAGCGAAGGCCATCGGCACCATATTTCGAAATGAGGTCGAGAGGATCAGGCGAGTTTCCTAAGGATTTGGATAGCTTTCGCCCTTTCCCGTCTCGAATGAGGCCCGTGAAGTAGACATTACGGAAAGGCAATTCTCCCATGTATTCAAATCCGGCCATAATCATGCGTGCGACCCAGAAAAAGATGATGTCGGGGCCGGTGACAAGGTCGGTGGTAGGATAGAATTTTTTTAATTCCGATGTTTTTTCCGGCCACCCCATAGTGGCAAACGGCCAAAGCCAAGAGCTGAACCAGGTGTCGAGAACGTCGGGATCTTGGGTCCATCCTTCGCCAGGAGATTGAATCTGGCACCGTACTTCCTGATCTCGGTACCAGACGGGAATCCGATGGCCCCACCAGAGTTGTCGGCTGATGCACCAGTCCTGCAGATTTTCCATCCAGTGGTCGTAAACTTTGCTCCATCGTTCCGGGAAAAAGCGAAGTTTTCCCGAAGAGACGATGGTGCGTGATTTTTCCGTGCTGGGGTAACGGAGGAACCACTGCTCCGAAAGACGCGGCTCCACTGGAACGTCGGCCCGCTCGCTAAAACCGACCTGATTTGAGTAAGGCTCCTCTTTTTCGAGCAGGCCTAGCTCCTTGAGTTGTTCTGCTGCCAGTGTTCGGGCTTTGCTCCGATCCAGTCCGGCCAAGGTAGAGCCTGCATTTGTGTTCATCAGGCCTGACTCATCAATGACCTCAACGGAAGGGAGTTGATGGCGTTGGCCGATAAGGAAGTCAGCCGGATCGTGGGCCGGGGTGACTTTGAGAACGCCGGTACCAAATTGCATGTCGACGTGGTCGTCGCCGATGATGGGGATGCGGCGTTGCTCTTCGGGAAGTTCGGGGGGGAGGGGGCGAATGGCAAATTGGCCGATGAGTGCGGTGTAGCGTGGATCCTTGGGATTCACAGCGAGGGCAGTGTCCCCTGGAATGGTTTCAGGTCGTGTAGTGGCAATCGTAAGGAACTTGTCCTTCGCGCCCATAACGGGAACCCGAAAGTGATAGAGAAGCCCCTTTTGCTCTTTCATGATGACTTCCTCGTCGGAGAGGGCAGTGCGTGAAACGGGGCACCAGTTGACCATTCTACGCCCCCGATAGATTAATTTCTTTTTGAAGAGATCCACGAACACTTGCTGAACGCACGCGGAATAATCAGAATCCATCGTAAATCGTTCGCGTGACCAGTCGCAGGAAGCCCCAAGCTTCTTCAGTTGCTGGATGATGATTCCACCGTGCTTTTCCTTCCATTTCCATATTTCCTGAAGGAAAGCTTCACGACCCAAATCGTCCCGATGCCTGATCTTACCGTCTTTTTTTAGAGTACGCTCCACGACTGTTTGAGTCGCGATTCCCGCATGGTCAGTTCCTGGAAGCCAGAGAACTTCATGTCCTAGAAGACGGGCACGGCGGGCGAGTATGTCTTGAATCGTGTTATTGAGCACATGCCCTAGAGTCAGAATTCCCGTGACGTTGGGGGGAGGAATGACGATGGAATAGGCGGGTTTGGAGGATGTCGGGTCTGCTCGGTAGTCGCCGTTTTCCGTCCATTGGCGATAGAGCCGGTCTTCGACTTGAGCTGGGTCGTACGCGGGAGCGAGTTCAGACATAAGGGAGCACAATGCCTTCCCTAGGTTCAGGTGAAAAGCTTGGAGGGAGTCGTGCTAGTCAGATTGACCGGCTCCTGCTGCTGCTGCCGGGGCAGCCGCGGCTCCTGCGGGGAGGAACTGCCACCAGTGAGTTTCATTGATTGCGTAGATGGGCTTGTAGTGTTGGATTTGAGTTGCGGGCCAGACACTTTTGATCTGATTGTCGAGGATCAGGCACTGTCCTCCATAGATTACGCCAAGGATGCAGTGGCCAACTCCTAGATTGAGATCTTTTACTACGAGGATCCGAAGCTCGTCTTGGGTGAATCCGAGCTTTTGCAGGGCATAGTATTTGGCGATGGCGTGGTCTTCGCAATCCCCGCTCACCCGTCCTGATATAACGTAGTCGGGGGATTGAGTGAATTGAACAGGGGTGTTCCAGAGGTCGGGAACCCCCCAGTTCTTCTGGTCCGGAACGTAGCGCATAGAATTGAACGTTTCATTGGTTTTCTTGATCATGGCCAATCGGTCGGGGGATTGGGTTTTGGCGATAAAATCAGCCCATCCTCCAGCGTAGGGAGCTTGGATGTCCGCTTTTTTGGATAACTCGGTCTCGACGCTAGCCAAGATGCCAGTCCACTTAGGGAACTTGCCGATCGGGTCTTGTTGAACAACCTGGTATTCAGCATCCCAAGCGAATCCTGACAGAGTTGTGCAGAGGAGGAGTGCGAAAAAGCGGGGCATCAAGGAACTATAGCTTGTTTTGGCCTTGAGGAAATACTTGAGGGGGGGGTAGGTATCGGGAGATACTGCAGATTCATAAAGGAGCACAAATTCCATGGCATCCCCTAAATCCCCCACCCCTCAGGACCCTGCAACCCTCAAGCTGGCCACTCCCAAGATAGCAGAGGAGTCGATTCGTCGACCCATGAGCGGAAAGACCATTTTGGCCATCATCTTTTTTGCGCTTTTTACCATAGGAGGTTTTGCTGGAATTTTGGCTTTTGTGAAGGGTGAGAAGGAAAGGACTTTATGGGATTGGCAGATTCAGATGGGTTTAGTTGTTGAGACAAGGTCGGCTGCGGTGGAGGGATGGCTGGGTTCCCAGTTCGACGTTCTGCGAGGGATTGCAACCAATGAATCCCAAAAAATTTATATTGAGACCTTGCTGGATGATCAGACAGCGGCTGATCGAAAAGAGGGGGCCGCGGGCTTCTTGCGTAATTATTTAAAGCGGGTAGCCGAGCAGAACGGATTCTTTACCCCACCACCTGCCTTAGAGATTAATGCCAATGTGGTTCGGGAGGGAATTGCGGGAATCGCAATTCTAGCTCCGTCTGGGCAAGTCCTTGTGGCGAGCGAATTTTTACCCGCTTTGAAGGAGGATGGTTTTCTAGACACCTTAAAGGAAAACGCTGCACGACAGAGGGGGCTTTGGAACCTGCGTTTGGATTCTGAAGGGCAACCTAGCTTGGGCTTTCTGGTCCCGATCTATCCTGTGGATGCCCAAGATAACGCAAAACCGATCGCCTATGTCGTGGGGTTAAAACAGGTTGCTAAAGAGCTTTTCCCGCTGATGAGCCAACCTGGGGAAACTTTGAAATCTGCAGAAAACTTTCTAGTCCAAGAAAAGCCCGGCACCTCCGGAAGCACCATTCAGTACCTAACTCCAAGACGGAACCCACTTCCAAACGGCACAAAGCCAATGACAGCGGATTCTGCAAATGAACCTGCGACTTCTGCCGCAGCATTCGCCGTCTCAAAACCAGGTGGGTTTTCATTGCGATCAAGTTACGGAAATGTCCCATCCTTAGTTTCGGGGAGAAAAGTAGCGGGTACCCCTTGGGTTCTGGTGCGCATTGCAGATCAACAAGAAGCCTTAGGGCCATCCCAAAAGCGCCAGCAGGGAATGCTGATTGGTTTCACTCTCGTATTGGGGTTGGCCTCTGTCTCTATGGCTACGGCTTGGAAACATGGGGCTCAGTTACGTGCCTCGGCTGAGGCTCAGAGGCTGAAGATCGCCGCAGAGCGTTTTACCGGTTTTGCAAAGTTCCTTCGCGTGATAACCGATAACCAGCCCACGGCCATTGCGGCTATGGACGCAGGGGGTAAATATAACTTTGCAAATCGAACATTAGCGGAAGCGGCGGGAATTACCCCTGAGGAGGTGAATGGAAAAACCATGCCTGCAGTTATCGGACCTGTGCGTGCAGCGGCTTACCAAAAGGTCAATAAACAGGTGATCGACGAGCTGTACCCGGGGTGGCCCAACGACAAGAAGGAAGGGAAGTGGGTCCCGCAAAAAGTACGGCATGAATTTGAGGAGAACGGAAAAAAGAAGTACACCAAAACGGATCACATTCCCTTACGGGCGGATCGGGATCATCCTCCTGGAGTTCTGCTGATCGAGCAGGATATCACCGAATTTATTGTGGAGAGAGAGAAGCGGGAAAAGATGTTCCGAGGATTGATTGAGGCTTTTGTGGGTGAGGTGGATAGCCGTCAGCCGAATTCTGCGCGTACGAATGCCAGGTTAATCTCCCGAGTGGCACGAGGAACGGCAGAGGAGATGGGGCTATCTTCGGTGGATGTCGAAACAGCTGAGTTGGCTGGTGAGTTAATGAACTTGGGAACTGTTTCTCTATCTCAAGACCTCCTAAGCAAGGGTGGAAATCGAAATGAGGAGGAGAAAAAGAAGTATCGTGAAGCAATTCTACGAAGTGCAGATCTTGTGGCGGGGTTGGAGTTTGAGGGGCCAGTGGCGGATGTCATCCGACAGGCTCAAGAGCGTATCGATGGCACGGGTTGGCCAAAGCAGTTGCGTGGAGATGCGATTTTGCCAGCCGCGAAGGTGGTCGCTGTGGTCAAGAGGCTGATTGATCTTGTGCAAGGTCAAGACGGCCCCGCTCAAAGCCTTGATGCCGCAATTCGAACCGTTCTTGCTGAGGCAGGCGGCTCGCTCGATCGAGCCGCAGTAGCAGCTTTAGTGGCTTTCTTAGACAATCGCGGAGGAAAAGGAAAAGTAGGCTTGGCGTAAACGGTGGAGCGTTCGACGCGTTCGATATTAATCGGGAATCAGGCTTTGTTCGACGGTATCGTCAAAGCGTAGATTGAGTAGCTTCCAATCGGCTCCCACAGGGGAGTAAAATACAAACTGCCAGCGAAGGGGTTTTCGTGGGTGATAGCTTAGGTACGTAATGTAGAGAGTACGGGTTCCAACAGACCGGAGATCATACAGCTCGTAGCCTTGGAGGGGGCCAAAGACTTCGATTCCCTTTTGGATATTGCTGACAAATTCTGGAACAGATGCGGGATCCGACAAAGTCGGGTTGGTGGCAACAAGAGTTTTAAAACATTCGTCGATCTTTCCTGCTTGGACACCGAGAAAAAAAGCCTCGAGTTGTTTTTGAACTGCGGCAGGAGGTGGTTTTGCGTTCGGATTCCTTGGAAGCAGCTGCGGAATCAGGGTCGAAACCTTGGGGAGGTTTGTCGCAGCTGTTTTATTGGTTGGAGCTGACCAGATCGTGGCCAGAGGCATCACGAGCAAAGGAAGAAGGAGAAGTTTTTTCATAGGATTGCTTTTCTTAGTTGATCAAGCCCATCTTGCAGAATCGGAGCCCCGTGTGCAAAAAAGATTCTTTGGATTGGGAGTTCAAGAAGTCGCTTTAAGCTGGTCTTTAAAAGATCCGAGTTGGTGCAGTACTTAGCGGGTAGCAGCATCAATGGATCTGGAGAGAGGTTGATAAGAGCATCCCCAATGATCAGACTCCTTGAAGCGTGATGAAAATATGCAGTTTCGTTTTCTCCCGCACCTGGGAGTGGAATTGCTTCAAATCCCTGTATTTTCTCAACCACGCTTGCTTGTAAGGAGTTCCTAAGCACGTCGATCATACGGTCATGGTTACTGTTTGTTTTAATAATCCGAACAGGGGATTTTGGCGGTTGTGTATCTTTGGGCCAATTGATGGGGTCAAAGAGGACAGTGCCTTCTTGAGATATGTACGCAGTGCACCAGAGTTCGGCTTTGCAGGAGGGGTCGTATGCATGCCACGTAAAAAACCCCACACCATGATCATGGAGAGGCTTGGGATTTAGGCTCAATGGGGCAGGGTGGCGGCGTAATCAGCAGAGGATAGGAGGCCTGTCGAATTGGGTGAATCGGTTCTAAGGCGAAAGAGCCAACCCTGTCCGTAGGGGTCACGATTAATAAGACCCGGGTCAGAGGAGAGAGTTTCGTTGGATTCGAGAATTGTCCCTCCGACAGGCGCATAGATGTCTGAAGCCGCTTTTACGCTCTCCACAGTCGCGATTACCTCGCCTTGTTTAACAACTCGCCCTGATTTCGGAAGCTCGACAAACACAACATCGCTGAGGGCGGATTGGGCATGATCTGTGATACCCACAGTACCTGAATCCTTTTCGATGCGCAGCCACTCGTGGCTTTTGGCGTAGAGAAGATCGTTGGGGGTGTTCATTTCTTTGGCAAAAATCTCCGAGGCGAAACCTTGGCGGGTACGCGACGTCCGCGCACTTCAAATTCCAAATCTTGTCCACAGGCTGGGGAGGGAGTTGTTACCAACGCCAAGGCGATTCCATGGCCGAGGGTAGGGGAGGGGACGCCACTGGTGATTATGCCAATCTGTTTGTCTCCTTGAAAGACTGGGTATCCGTGTCTCGGTGGAGGTTGTCCGGGTTGCCCTTGAAGACCGATGCAGATTCTAGGTGAACCGCTCTTTTTCTGTTTTTCTAAAGCCGGTCGTCCAGGAAAGGGGCGGGGTCGGTTGAGATCCACAAATATTCCTAAGCCGGCTTCGATTGGAGAAATCTCTGGGGAAAGATCTTGTCCGTTCAGAGGAAGGCCGGCTTCGAGGCGAAGGCTGTCACGTGAGCCTAAACCACAGGGGAGAAGACCTAAGGGCTTGCCTGTTTCCAAAAGTGCAGCCCAGATTTTTAGGCCCGTCGGGATATCGGAAAAGATCTCGTAGCCATTTTCCCCAGTGTAACCAGTGGTCGCAATCAGGACATTACCTCCAAAAAGGGTGAATTGGGCGATGTGATTTCTTAGGGGCAGTGGGGAGCCTTGAAGGATTTGAGCAAGAATGGCAGACGCTTGAGGACCTTGAAGAGCCATCCCGGTTGTAGTTCCTGGGTTTCCGGAAAAGCGGACTTGTGGAGCTTCGTGCTTTTTGAGGAGTTGTAAGATTTCGTTATGGCGGGAGGCGTTAACCACGAGAAAAAAATCATCAGGGCTTAAGCGGTAAACGAGGAGATCATCGATCACGCCGCCATGATCATTTGTAATAAAGGAGTAGTGTCCTTCCCCGTCTTTTAGCTTGGCCGGATCATTGGCTAAGAGGGACTCGAGGCAGGAAAGGGTATTTTTCCCTTGGGCACGGATTTGGCCCATATGGGAAATATCGAAAAGGCCCGCAGCCTGACGTGTGGCTTTATGTTCAGCAAGCAAACCGCTGTATTCCACAGGGAGGTTCCAGCCGGCAAAAGGAATCATACGAGCGCCCAAGGCCAGATGGCAGGAGGCGAGTGGGCTTTCAGAAATCAATTCAGGCACTGTTTTTGGAAGGTAAGTCCAAGAGGGCAGGAGTCAACGTTCTCGCGAATCTTTTCCACCCAAGGTAGAACCTTTTATGGCCATGCCCCCTATTCGTTTATTGGATCTGATGCGGCAGACGGAAGATCCTCATGTGATCAATCTCGCCGCAGGGATTCCCTCAGCTGATTTTCTGCCTTTGGATGCCTTAAAATCAGCTATGGAAGGCGAGTTAGCCTCCCGGGCTAGGGAAATGTTTAGTTACCATCGTCCAGAAGGGGCCGCGCTCTTGCGGGATGCGATTCGTGACTACCTCAGTGTTCGCGGAGTCATTGTTCAATCAGACCAGATTCTGGTTACGACCGGGTGTTCGGGTGCCCTGGCGACGATGATGAACACCGTCTTGAAAAGGGGTGATACGGTGGTATGTGAAGCGCCCGCCTACTACGGTCAATTGGAGCTTTTGCGGGCCATCGGGGTGAAATTTCGGACAGTGAATACCGCCGTAGGACAGGAACCGGATCCGGCCAAGTGGGAAAAAGCGCTAAAGGCTAAGCCGAGGCCAAAACTCCTTGTCGTGACGTCCACACTTTCCAATCCAAGTGGTGCCACATTGAAGGAGGAGTGGAGACCGAAAATGGTGGAAATGTGTCGCAAGATGGGTGTGCCGATTTTGGAGGATGATATTTATGGAGATTTGCTGGGTCGTGGTCGACCCAAACCACTGCGTGCCTATGATGACGGCAGCACAGTCCTTTATGTCACTAGTTTTTCTAAAACGGTTGCTCCTGGTCTGAGAATCGGCTTTGCCCTGCCCGGCAAATGGATGGATGCGGCTGCTGATAGGCAGTGTCGGCAAACGATTCACGGAGGCGTTCCTCCTGAATTTATTACCGCCTCTTTTCTTCGTTCGGGACGGATGGAGGGGCATTTGGAAATGCTTCGTTCCGTGTACGCCAAAAGACGGGAGTTGGCAGGGGGGATTTTATCTAGGGAACTGCCCGAGGGGATCCGTGCGGATGATCCATCGGGTGGGTATATGCTTTGGGTGAGGGGAGGACGTCCCAGCCTGATGGAGGAGGTCTCCAAGCAGTGTCTGGCAAAAGGCGTTGCCGTTGTGTGTGGGGGCATCTTCTTTGCGAATCCTCCCAAAGAAGCCTGCTTTCGACTGAACTGCGCCCGGGCGACTCCGGAAGATCTGGCCCGGGGGGTGGGGATTTTTTGTGAAGTCCTAAAATCGGTTATCAGCCGAAAGAAATAGCCCGGCGATTCTCAGACAGGGATGGCCAATTCGGTCTGCGGATCAAAGAAAACCCCGCGGGAGAGGTCGGGTCCCAGATTTAACTTTTTACCCTCAAGATCCATAAATTCGATCTGGGTAGTCCGGCAAATACAGGTGTGGCCTCCAGTTCGGAGGTAAACAAAAGTTTCCGCTCCCATTGGCTCTACCACTTCAACGGTGGCTTCGAGGGTAACTCCTGAGGTCAGCGAATTGGGATGAAGATGCTCCGGCCGGAGTCCCAGGATCACCTCCCGATCCTGCCGCGAAGAAAGGCGTCGGGAAGTTTCCGCGGATAAGGGGCAACGGAAAGGCGTCTGACCTGCGGGAACCTTTTCAACAAACTCCAGGGTTCCTTGGCGGGAGGCAGTCAGTGTACCCGTGAAAAAGTTCATCGGGGGACTACCGATGAATCCAGCAACAAAAAGATTCGCTGGTTGATGGTAGAGATCCAGTGGAGCGGCGATCTGTTGGACCTTGCCATAGCGCATGACGACAATCCGATCTGCCATGGTCATGGCCTCGGTCTGGTCATGCGTCACATAAATCATTGTACTATTGAGCTTGCGATGAAGTTTGGATATTTCTGTCCTAGTTTCGACCCGCATCTTGGCATCGAGATTGGAAAGGGGTTCATCAAAAAGAAACGCCTTGGGATTACGAACAATCGCCCGGCCTAGGGCAACTCGTTGTCGCTGTCCGCCCGAAAGAGCTTTGGGTTTCCGCTCCAAAAGATTATCAGGTTCGAGCAACCCGAGAGTCTTTGCCGCTGAATCCACACGATGACGGATTTCGTCCTTTGGGACCCCTCGTAGTTCGAGCCCAAACGCCATATTCCGGAAGACCGACATATGGGGGTAGAGGGCATAGTTTTGAAAGACCATGGCAATATCGCGGTCTTTCGGAGGGATCTCGTTAATCTTTTTGCCATCGATATAGATGGCTCCACGTGTGATCTCCTCGAGGCCTGCAACCATGCGTAGAGTCGTTGTTTTTCCACATCCTGAGGGTCCGACGAGAACCATAAATTCCCTATCCTGAATCTCGAAATTGGCGTTATCGACTGCGACTTTTTCCGGCCGACCTTTATCACCCGGATAAATCTTGTAGAGGTTTTCGATCAGTACTTTAGCCATAGGGTCTCCGTGTTTGGGTTGAATTTCGTTGGAAAAGCTCGTGAGTTCATTTGAGCCCCGTGGTGGCGATTCCCCGAATAAAGGTTCTTTGGGTTAGAAAGAAAAGAACAAGCACGGGAAGTAAAACAAGGGTTGAGGCAGCCATAAGATGATGCCAAGGAGTTCCGCTGATGGTTCCTTGGAGGGCTTGGAGACCTAAGGCGAGAGTGTACTGATTTTCCCGGGCCAAAAAGATGAGTGGCCCAAGAAAGTCGTTCCACGTGGCCATAAACTGGAACAGAGCTACCGTGAGAAGGGCAGGTTTGGCCAAAGGAAGAATGATCTGCCAGAAGATCCTTAATTCACTACATCCATCGATCCGTGCGGCCTCGGATAGGTCTCTTGGAATCGTGAGAAAAAACTGGCGAAGGAGAAACACATTGAATGCGCCTGCTAAAAAAGCGGGTACCCACAGGGGCTGGAAGGTCCCGATCCAGCCTAGTGCGCGGAATAGTCCATAAATGGGAACCATCACCACGGGGAATGGGATCATCATTGTCGCGAGAAGAACAAAGAAAACGCCATCTCTTCCCCGCCAGTCGAGGCGTGAAAACCCGTAAGCTACCAGGGCGCTTGAAAAGACTGTCCCCACCACATTGAGAAAAGCGAGGACGAGACTATTTCTGGCAAAGAGCCAGAAGGGCCCCATCGCTTTCATGGCATCGGGGTAGTTGTGCCACTGGGGGGAAGAGGGGAGCCACTCGGGAGGAAGTTTCATTGTCTCGTTCAGGGGCTTGAGTGAGGTGGAAACCATCCAAAAGAAAGGCAAAAGGAAAAGAAACCCAAGCCCAAGAAGGGCAATAATGGAGAAGGTGGTGTTGAAATTCTTTTTCATTTTCCAGAGTAGTGAACTTTTCGTTCTCCATACCGGACTGTAACAAGACTGAGTCCGATAATGAGAAGAAATAGGCATAAGGCGAGGGCGGAGGCGTAACCCATATTCCAGTAGTCAAAAGCGTTCTGGTAAATGTAAGTAGCGAGAAAGAGTAAGGAGCGACCAGGTCCGTCACCCCCGTTGGTCAAGATATAGGGGACAGCAAAGGTTTGTAGGGCTCCGATAATGCTCATTAAGACGTTAAAAAAAATCACGGGAGAAAGCATTGGCAGGGTAATATGAACGAATCGTTGCCACGCACTGGTGCCGTCCAACTCAGCCGCCTCGTACAACTCGGCAGGAACATCTTGGAGGCCTGCCAGGTAGATGACGACGGCTTGGCCAGTTCCCCAAAGACCTGTCAGGATAAGGCCCCACAGAGCGAAATTGGGGTCATTTAACCAGTCGGGTGCCTTGAGCTGGATATGGAATGCGAGGTTAAGCAAATCCAAAAAGGGGCGGAGGAGGTTGTTTACCAGTCCCATGGGGCCGTTGAGCATCCATTGCCATAGGATAGCGAGAGAGATCGCGGGCACTAGAGATGGCAGGAAAAAGATCGTCCGATAGATACCCTGTCCTGCGATGGGTTGGTTGAGAAGAACAGCTAGGCCGATGGATAGAAAAGTGCTTAAAGGGATGGCTACTGCAGCGAAAACAACCGTGTTTTGTAGGGCTTTCCAGAAAACTGGGTCACGCCAAAGGTCCACATAGTTCTGTGTTCCTAAAAAAACAGGCTGGGAAAGAACGCTGTAATCACAAAGCGAAAACCAGATCGAGGCGATGAGGGGATAAAGATTGAATGCCAAAAAACCCAGTATCCAAGGGGAAATAAAAGCCACCCCCTTGATTAGACTTTTGCGCTCTCCAGGTGTCATGGGTGAATCTCTTTTTCCCAAAGTGCTACTCGAACGGGGGCTACCTTATTCCAGCGATCTACCTTTGCATCCAGGGCTTTCTGTTGGCGTGCCAGCATCGTAACGCGGGCTTCATCTGCGCCCATCCGCCCAAGAAGAACGAGATTCACATAAGTGATCATATCGTTGGCATACTCTTTAAACGTGGGAAGGGAGAGGGTTGGTTGAGCTCGAGAACTGTTGGCCAGGCTTTGGAAAACTTTCAAGTAGGGGTGGGAGTGATGATTCATGAACTCATCGCTGACTTTGCGTAGCGGTGAAATCTTATGCTGACCTAGGCACAACTTCTCCGTGTTTTTCTGTTGAGCCACAAAAGCAATAAACTGCATGGCCTCCTTGGGGTGGCGAGCGCCTGCAGGAATCACAAGAATATCGGTTTCTGCGATGGTTAATGGAGCTCCTGGATGTTCCGTCTCCTCTGGAAAGGCGGCGGCACCGTACTCAAAACCAGCGGGAGCATATTTTTTAATAAAGTTGTTCATCCAAACGCCCTGCATGATCATGGCGACTTTCCCATTAAAGAATGGATTGTCAGGTGAAGCGAAGTTTCCAAAGCCACCCCTAAGTTCAAACATGGCGGGACCGCCAAACCGCTTTGGATAGCTCTCCAGCCATGTGAAAAAGTGACGATTGGGTTGGGCATCTAGGAGGAGTTTGGTGGACCCGTCCCAACTGGCACCTCCAAACCAGGAGGGAAAGTCGTGCATCCACCAACCTGGTTCTTGGGGCATATGGCCGATCTGAGCGAGAGATCCATCGGCGTTCTTTCGGGTAAGCTTTGCGTTGAAGGTTTCCAGTTCCGCGATCGTACGAGGCGGTTGTTCCGGATCGAGACCCGCTTCCCTAAACATCTTTTTATTCCAGTGTAGAGCTGTGACGGAGGGGGTGGAGGGCAGTGCCCAGAGAAAACCACGATAAGAGCACAGCTTCCAGAAAACGGGCAGATAGTCCTCTTGGCGAATCCCTGCATCTTTTGCCAAATAATCCAATGGCATGAGCGCATTATTTTCGGCGTAGGAAGGGAGATTGATGGCCCAGAGTCCCACCACATCGGGGGGCACGCCTCCCGCAGTTGCGAGCATCATTTTCTGATCAACTCGACTTACACTTAGAAAACGAACGAAAATCTTGTCCTGCGAATTGTTAAAATCGTCCACCACTCGAGCCATCGCTTCACGCTCAAAACCCGTCCACTTTTCCCAATATTCGAGAACCAGGCGACCCGAGATACGGGAATCTTCTTTTGGGGTGCAGGAAGCTAGAAAAAGGAATCCCAGTAAACCCAGAAAACGCAATGCAGCGGACGGCGTAAGCAGGAATTTCAAATCGTGATTTCTACTTAGCTGAGTCAAAAGTCAGTGCGGTTAATCGCTCTTTTGCGGCCACCGCAGGTTGCCAGTACCAACCTTGCTTATCCCAGCACTGGGACATTGGATAATTTTTGATGACATCTTGATAGGCAGTGATGGCTTCGGCGCTCTTTCCTTCCGCCTCGTAGACTTTTCCAAGGATAAATGCGCAGGTTCCAACGTCGTTGAGCGCCCAGAAATCTTTTGCTGTGTCGGGCCCGGGAACCACAGACAAGGAGGTCTGCATCTCGGATGCTTTTTCACCGAATAGACTTTTACAACGTTCAATCTTTGCCTTTGCGGTGGCAAAATCTTTAGCAGCGAGTGCATCCCATGCCTGCGAGGTTAGAGAGCTGGATGTGGGCGATTCCTCCGCTGCCGGTATCGTGGATTTCTGTTCCGCGTTCTGAGCCGATACAACGAAAGCGAGAAGGCATAAAAAGAGTATCGACTGAATAAGGGATTTCATTCCAAGATGATGTATGTTCTCACTATTTCCTGTCAAGCAGACGATTTCTATCATTCTTGTTATCAGCATGTTAACTACAGCAATCAGTGCAGAATCAACTCAGGTCTCTTTGGTTAAGGATCCAAAAGGGATTTGGAGCTTACACCGTGGTGGTAAACCTTTTTTAGTTCAAGGTGTAGGCGGAAGCGGGTCCATCAAACTTGCGAAAGAGGTGGGGGCAAACTCCGTTCGTACATGGGGAATCGAGCAGCTGGAGTTTAAGGATGCCGAGGGGCGATCCTTTATCGATCAGGCTGATCAGTTGGGCCTGACTGTATGTGTGGGCCTATGGGTCAAGCATGAGCGGCACGGATTTAAATACAGTGATCCGAAGTTTATAGCGAAGCAGCGGGAAGAAATTGTCAGCGCTGTTCGAAAATATAAAAATCATCCTGCCGTGCTGGTCTGGGGCTTGGGAAATGAGATGGAAAGTTATGTGGGGACAGAGGATGCGATTCGTGTTTGGAGGGAGCTTGAGGAGCTGGCCAAGCTGATTAAGC
>Ga0214923_10001461_pt1 | contig 33492 bp, 55 predicted proteins | sample LL1510_MetaG_FD_177993 | JGI IMG/M metagenome (GOLD analysis project Ga0214923, IMG submission 177993) | Freshwater microbial communities from Lake Lanier, Atlanta, Georgia, United States - LL-1510 | ecosystem: Environmental > Aquatic > Freshwater > Lake | place: USA: Georgia | collected...
ACGCTCTGTACCGTCTTTTTTAGTAAAGTAAATAGTTGTAGGGCCATATTTTAAATGGCTCCTGACCCAGTCACGAAAAAGCTTCTGTTCTTCTTCTGACCATTCCTTATATTGTCTGGGTTCCATCATCATCCTCTTCAATAGCTTTTTCAGCATCATGCCACCCGTCTTTCCAGGCTTGATATCGTATTGTATCAAAATCTTTTAAATAAGGGTTAACATAAAGGTCACTCATACGAGCATCCCACCCTTCAAAATAAGAGTCTCGATATTCCGGGGTAATTAGTACGCAAGTAGTCATATCTTATTATAACATATTGCTGGAGTTATTGCAAGTGTTACTTCTTAAATACCTTATCCATAATTTCTTTTGGTATTTCATGATGTATCCTTTGATACATTTCTGGAGCCCAGGTATCTTTTTTTTCCGGGTCTTCTTTAATATTTTGTTCGGGCGCTATATCTGGTTCCGGTTCAGGGGTAAAAAAATCCATAGCAGGTGAATTCGGTGTATGAACTGCAGTTATAATTTCACCATTTAATTGTTTTTTAGTAAAATTTGCCGCTATTAATAGTAATATAGCCATAGGGTCAAATACTAAAACTATTACTATAATAACCCATATTACGGCTTTTTCTAACACATTAGCAGATGGATTATCCCCGTAAATAAAAGACGCAATATATTTTATCGGTCCAACTTCTGCTTCAACTTTTCTAACTTCAGCGGCAATCGGCGATCGCTCTTCAGTAAGTACGCTAACTCTTTTCTGATCGGCTTCGATTTCAGAAAGGAGACGCCCTCGTTCCTTTTGTTGATTCCTACGGAGAGCCACAGCTTTATCTGCACCTGTTTCTGAAGTACTTCGTGACATGACTTGGTCAACTGCTTCATCCATTTGCTTAAGAGCCTTACGATTGGCATCTATATTTTCTTTCGCTGTTTTAATTTTCTCATCGTAGACAGCAATTTTTGCTTGCACGTTGCCTGATACTAAACTTTGGTCCATATGAGCTTTGGATAAGAATCCAAATATACCCATAGAAGTAATAAGAGATAGTATGACGACCGCTACAGTAAAGTAATACTTTATAGCTGTCGGTGCAATTGACCAGTTTTTGTAAACCCAAGAGGCGGCGACAAGTTTTGCCACCTCTAAAGCACTACCCATTATAGCAATGGGAATAGGTACTGCGGCAAAAATTGCTACCAGTCCCATAATAGAGAAATAAGCTGCTACTCCTGATAATGATATAGCAGTTAATAGTGTTAGGAGGAAAAAAGTCATTTAATATGCGAGCGTCTTACTTTCACCATAATCCAACTATTATACCAGTTTTCTATATCTTCTAATACGCCTCTGGTAAATTGCTCTTTAGCTTCAAAATAATTAGTGCTGCCTTTGTTAGGACAGAGATGAATTATTTCTCGTGTAAAATTTTCGGTTCCAAGAGCCTGCACGTCCTGTTTGAGTTCTTCTGAGGACGACCAGTAATCTTTCCAGTCAGACTCAACTTTATAGGTTTTACGTTTTTTGTTAACTTGTTTTCGTTTGGTTGTCCAAAAGAATTTTTTACCGACATATTTTCGGTTATTTGTTTTGTTTGTAATAATATACACAAAGCCATAATTATCACCTATTTCCTCGAAGGGTTCGCCTTTAAATAACCATGTCATTCATAGTCATCCGGTTCATCAACCTCTTCTTCTGCTATTTCACCACCACAAAACGGACAAAAGTTTACTTCGTAATAACTTTCATCTAAAATGTGTTTAATTTTAAATTCAGCATCACAATTATCGCATTGAAATTGTATTAGCATTGCTGCCCTATATGTGTTGAGTATTTTTCTGCTTCTGCGTCTACTACCCTTTGACGTAGCTCTGTAGTTGAAAAAGTATGCTCTCTTTTGTTAAAATAAAATTTTATACCTCTTGAAATGCATTCTTGTCTACCAGTAAAACTTTTATCTTCATATTCATTCCCAAGAATTCTTATATTAATGGGGTATGATAGTAATATATCTATAAGATCTTTTTCTGAAGCATATACAATAATTTCATCAACAAATTTGCACGCCTGTAATTGAACGTATCGTTCAAAAATACTTTGTACTGGTTTATTTTTTTCTTTTCTATCAATAGTAGGATCGGTTTGAAGCCCTACTATTAAATAATCACATTGGTTTTTAGCTTCTTTAAGCATAATAATATGTCCAGCGTGAAAAAGATCAAATGTTGAACAAGTAAATCCAATTTTCATATCTTAATTACCTCAATATTGCTTTTTGTTAAAAAATCTATACCATTATTTAATCTATATTTATTTTTATAATAAACTTTGTTAATACCCGATTGGTAGATAAGTTTAGCACAATCTAAACAAGGAGCGTGTGTTATAAACATTACTGCTCCTTCTCCAGATTCATTTGAACGGGCTAGCTTAGCTATAGCATTGGTTTCCGCATGGAGTACTTCAGGTTTTGTTTTAAGACGATAACGATATTCTTTTTCTGCCTCTTCGTTGTATTCGACATAGGGCCACTGCTCTTCGATCTCTTCCGGACTTAGCCACCCACCGGCATCTGTCATCCAATCTTTATCCTCGCAATTATTATCCCAACCTGCAGGCATACCGTTATAACCAATGGAAACGATTCTATCATCCTTTACAATGATAGCGCCTACCTTAAGTCTTGTAGCTGTAGAAAGTTGGGCATAAGTTTCGGCTACTTTCATATGAGCATCTACCATTTTAGGTTTCATCAATTGAACTCCATTTTCCAAGCGGACACTCAGCTCCTTTAAGTTTAGTTTTTCCTGGCATAAAACAATAACACACTTTACAAACCATTATATGCTCTATCAATTCGTCGCATTGTTTACATATTAAATACCGCGCTTTAGCGTAGGGCACAGAATTTATTTCTTGTTCTTGTGCCCTGCGTTGCTCAGCTAACCACTGCTCTTGTTCGGTCATACAAGTCAGGCAGCTTTACCCCATACATCTCCCCATGTACCGGTGTGTGCAGCTTTAGCATAGTCGGTTGCCCGGTTTTCAAAAAAATTAGTATGGATAGGGGCATTAATCATTTCTTCTACCCATGGGAGAGGATTTTTTTTGCGTTTAAAAATTCCTTTTAATCCCATAGAAATAAGGCGACGGTCAGCAATATAACGAATATATTCCTTCACTTCATTAGACGTTAGTCCTTGAATAGCGCCGGTTTCAAAAGAAAGATCGATAAACTTATCCTCCAACTCTACCATGCGTTCTGCGATGGTGTAAATTTTGGACTTTAGTTCATCGGTCCATATTTCTTTATTTTCTTCAATATATGATCTAAAAAGCTTGATCATTGATTCGCAATGCTGAGTTTCATCAACGATAGACCATGTTACAATCTGACCCATGCCTTTCATTTTACCCTGGCGTGGAAAATTGAGCAGCATGATGAAAGAAGAGAACAACTGCATTCCTTCGGTGAAAGCAGAAAACACAGCAATATGGGTAGCAGTATTTTCTTTGGTAGTATTTTTTGCAGCAAGATCCATTACATACTCATGTTTATCTCGCATTGCTTGGTATTCTAAGAATTGATTGTAGGTAGTTTCTGGAAGCCCGAGTGTTTCTATCAAATGCGAATAAGCAGCAATATGAAGCGCTTCACGAGCTGCGAATCCTAGTAACATCATCCTAACTTCAGGCTGTGGAAAATAAGGCAAATAATTTTTTACATACCCGCCTGCAACGTCAATATCCCCTTGTGTGAAAAAACGTAATATATGGGTTAAAAAGTTTTTCTCTTCTTCAGTTAGCTTTTTTTTCCAGTCCTTAACATCTTCAAGCATCGGAACTTCTGTATGGAGCCAATGACTCTGTTCATGCTTTAACCATGCATCATACGCCCATGGGTAATTAAACGGTTTAAATGAATTACGATCATCTGTTAGGTTACTTTGATTTTTCTTTGACATTTTTTATTTTCTGTTAGTTAACTTATCTACAAACTCTAATAACAATTTATGATGCTCACCGTTATGATATTTACCCTTTAACCAGCTGTAACTATCATACCAGAATTCTTGACTTTCTGGATGGCATCCTATCAACCCTATATTTTTTTGTATAATTGCCATTGGGTCATCGTTAGTATATTTTGCGATAGTGTCATAGTAACCTGAACCGGTAAATGCACAGCCATACCAAAACATATTCATAAGTTCCCCAAGCCATTCTATTTTAATGTTTTTTGCATGTGGTCTACGTGTGTCTGTATTAGGTTGTTTTAAATATTGAACTACCTCAACTCTATCTAAAATATTAAGATAATGCTTACCAGCCCAGTATGCTCCCATACATATGCCAAGATAGGGGGTACCACTCTTAACATATTTAACTATCGAGTCACCATTATGTTTTAATAATGTATCAAAGGAATCAGAGTCACCGAACCCCCCTGGTATAGCTATTAGGTCAACATTATCAAAAAAATTATCTTCAACCTGATTTTTTGAAAATAACTTAAATTTATAATAATCACCTAATGCGTTAATAATACCATTACTACTTTGTACGGAGCACTTTGGATCATATACAAATAAAGCTATTGTTTTCATTTAACCTTCGCACGCTAAACATGTATCTCCATCGATAAGAGCCTTCATGTCTAGTTCTTTAATTACTTCTCTTTCTATTTTCTTTGAAACCTTGTCTGCTTTTCCTATCTTTTCTGAACGACAATAATAGAGGGTCTTTAAGCCATTCTTCCATGCTAAGAAATGTACTGCATGCAAGTACTTTACATTAACGTCAGGTCTAAAAAAGAGATTGAGAGACTGTGCTTGATCAACATATTCTTGTCGATCAGCTGCGTGCTCTACAACCCACCTTTGATCTATTTCCATGGATGTTTTGAAAACGTCTTTTTGCCAGTCATCAAGAATATCAAGATGCTGCACTGAACCGTCATTAGCTATAATTGATGACCAAATCTCATTATAGTCAAGTTTGGATTCCGCACTACACTTTTCTTTTACAATTTGATCTAAGTAACGATTTTTATTTAAATGAGCTCCTGATAAAGTGTCTTGACGGTACGCGTTAGCACGATAAGGCTCAATACTAGGGCTAGTATTTCCCATAATGATAGACGAAGAAGCATTTGGAGCAATAGCCATAACATGACTAAACCGCTGGCCGCTGCCAACAGCGTCCGGAGCTTCACCACGTTCCGATCCAAGAGCGATATTAGCTTCATTTAATCCTTCTCTAATGTGTTTAAAAATTTGCCGGTTTCTACTCACCGCCATGGCAGACTCAAAAGGTGTATTAATGCGCTGGAGGTAAGCATGGAAACCAAGAGCCCCCACACCAATAGAACGCTCCCGGCTAGCAGAATACTTGGCTCGGTCAACATAATCAGGAGCATTATCGATGAAATACTGCAATACGTTATCAAGCATCTCCGCAACGTCCCGGAGAAAAAATTCATTATTTTTCCATTCATCAAAGTACTCCAAATTTACCGAAGATAGACAACATACAGCGGTTCTTTCTTTATTTGTAGGTAAAATAATCTCACTGCATAAGTTGGATTGTTTAATACTAAGCCCTAGTTTTTTCTGAAAGTCTGGCATACCTCGATTTGAGGTATCAATAAAGTGAAGATAGGGTTCCCCGGTTTGTAATCTTAGATCTAGAATTCGTTGCCAGATATCTTTAGCTGAAACAATTTCACGAACTTCACCATTATGTGGGTCTTTCAACTCCCAGGAATCATTTGCGTCTTTATCTTTCATACAGCGCTCAATAATCTGCATGAAAGAATCTGGTATATTAACACCGTGATGAAGATTAAGAGCTCGCATGTTAGGATCGCCCGTAGGCTTTCGCATTTCTAAAAATAAAAGAATATCCGGGTGAGATATATCTAGATATGCAGCATAGCTCCCTCGACGAGTTCTACCTTGTCTATAAGCAAGAGAAGAAGCATCATAAGTTCGGAGATGGGGCATGATACCAACAGATTTATCATCTGCCGATCGGATACCTATACCAATTCCAACCCCGCCACCTAGCATAGATAACCAATTTACTTCTGAAAGTGTGTTAACCAGACCCTCTGCGGAATCATCCAGATAAGGAAGAAAACAGCTGATAGGAAGACCCCGGCTACTACGACCAAATGAAAGAATAGGAGTACTGTAAGATAACCAATGCTTACTACTGTAGTCATAAAGTCTCTGAGCATGTTCTGAGTTTGATCCAAAAGCGTTCGAAACATATGCAAGCCTTTCCTGAGGCGATACTTCATCTTCTTTCATATACGATTCTTTTAATCTTTTAATTCCTAATTCATCAAAGAGGGAATCTCGAGAAAAGTCTATCCTAATACCATGTGTAGTGGTCATATTTTTTACTTTTTTAAATTTTTTACTTTACTTCGTCGTAAATTTTCTTTTGTTCATTATACCATTCTATCCAAGAATCTACCTTAGATCTACATAAATGGTATTCAGCATAATTAGACGTAACAACCGTGATTGTTTCACTTAATTTTGTCGTACCCGTGGTTATTTCTTTAAGTTCAGGGCATACTTTCATTAACTCTGTGACTGGTTCTGGAAATTTTGGTTTAACCGGTACAGTAGCAAGACACCCGGACAATAAAACTACTATTGGTAAAGTTATAATAGCTTTCATAATTACTTAGTCGCTTTAAGTGCTTTACTTTGCTCATCATTTTGATGAAGAGCATTTGAAGGGGGGAGAGTATTTTTTGCAGCCATATTTAGAATATCAACTGCCTCGGGAGGTACTTCGCATTTTGCGTCTATAATTTTTTCTACCTCCTTTATTTTTTCTTGAATAACTACTTGAACTTCTTTAACTACTTTTACTTTATCGCGATACTTATATTGAATAACAGTGTTGGTTTGTTTAGATTTTTCTTCCGCAATAGCAACTTTTTGTTCCATTTCTTTTACTCGGGCTTCCCACATTTCTTGGTTTGCAGCCCCACCAATTAAATAAACACCAAAAACAAGAACCGCTAAAGAAATAATCTGTAACGGTAATTTAATTGCAATTAGAGCAGGGAAAAGGCGAGAAAAGAAACTAGTAAATATGGATGCTACTAACCCGACTGTTCCTACTAAGGCTATAGCATATGCTATCCAGGTTGGTAAAAAATTGAATATCCACATGTAGGTTATTTATTCCTCTTTAGAAACGAATTCATCAGCCATAGGGAATATTTTTGCTATTACTTTAGCACACTCCCTAGCAATCATCGCATGTTCTTTTTGTGTTCCATTAGCCGAACGAAGCTGAATGAAATGAATCCATGATCTTAGCGTTCCATTCATGTAAAGGCGGGTTACGGTTAACCCTTCGGGTAATATTGCTCGAGCTTGCTCTTTTGCAATACCTTTGCTAATAGCCCAAGTATATAGGTCTTTTGCTTTTTCAATAATATTGCGTTGATGTTGTTCCCATTGATAAGCTAGATATCTATGCTCATCATTTTTTAAAATATCTAACTCTATGCTATTTTGTCTATTTTTGGTATCTTGAATTCTTGCATGTCGAAAAACAAAATCAAGTTCCTGAGTTGGGTCGGCATATCTTTGTGAGAATTCTTGAAATGAGAATGAACGATGGCGTAGTATCTGTCGCGATATGTCTCTTGTAGTGGTAATTTCGAGACACACAGATACCATTTCAAGAGGCGACCAGTGTTGGTGCTCAATAAGATATCGTATAAGTTTTTCTGACGTCTCTTTGTTGAACTGATTGCTTGGATTGGAGACACGCGCACAGAATGCGACAAGCTCCGTAAGATTTTCGGCGAAATATGATTCTGGCTGAGTATAGGAGATAAGCTGAACATTAGAAATTTCTTCCGTGTAAATAGGAGCGTCAGTCACTTTTATTCCCACTTTAAAGTTTCATCGAATTTTTTTTCTTGAATGGTTTTTTCTCTAAATGTTTTACGAGGATTTGAGCAAAGTATACAACCCGGTTGTCCGCAGTTCATAACATGATGTTTAAGGTATCGATGGGGTTCTTCTACTTCTAACCCGTGCATTTTTGCTATTTTTTCTTGCTTATGAATAGTATTTTCTTTTTGATGAATTCTTTTTGAATGAATTTCTTTGGTTTTTTCATCACTCATTTAGCACCTCTTCCAGGCAATAAATTTTGCTTTGGCAGTCAAGCCGTGAAAGGTATTTTTATTAATAATACTAATGACATCACGACCAGCTGTCACCATATCATTGATATCTTTCTCCTCCATATTTTGAGGCCAGATAACAACCTTGTTTCCTTGATCTATATTTTTTTCTATTATCTTGCACACCTCCTTATTGCGAGGTTGATTATCAAATATTAATACCATATTACTATTATCAATGCCTAATGTATTTATTTTATTGAATGAAGTTCCTGCAGCTGCAATACAATTATCAAGAAACAAACTATCAATAGGTCCCTCTACAACATATATAGTCTTTTTTGAATCTATTTCATTTATACCGAAAAGAAGCGGTACGTTGTCTTTAATTTTGACAGTGATGTAACGAAGCGTTTCACCTCTAAGGGCCCTACAGGTAACTCCAGATAGCTGACCGTTTGAATCGTAAAACGGGAGCACCAATCTAGGTTCTTCTGTTTTAATAGACTCTTTATATATGGGGTTAAGTTGTACGATATTTTTGACATTACTAATAAAATAAATTTGTTTAAATTTTTCTTTTGGGATATTTCTACTTAGACAAAACTTAACCCCTTCATTATCATCCGGGAGAGTATCAAGTCGATCAAGTATATTATCTAAAATACGTTCTTCCTGGGTTTTAAATACTGGCTCTGTAAACACCATTTCTGGAACAGTGTTGGACAACCTTACTGGATTGCCCTCGGTGTATTTTTCTAAAGAGTACTGTGAGTATAATATGGTATCAGTTTCTTTTAAAAAGTTACTAAAAGATAACGATGCATCACAATTATGACATTTATATCTTAATTCATTCTTAAATTTAAAGAAATAACCTCTTGCTTTTCTTTTATGTCTAGAAGAATCACCACAGATAGTACATCTGCAATTAAAAAGATAATCCCCCTTCTTTTTAAAGAGAGGGAGGCGGTTACTAATTAGAGATAGATATTTCTGATCAAGAAATAATGACATATATTAAAAAAGCCTCCTAGAGGCTTTAATTATATACATACACTAAACAAAAAGCAAGTGTTATGGTTAAAAAAGTTTTTCTAACTTAATATGAGCTAGTACGTAACCAATAACTATAGATCCCCCGAGAAGCATCCAGCGCCATTTTTCAAAAGTTTGAACTTTTTCGGCTATAGCACTATGTTGTTCAGAACTTATACGGACCTGTTCGTCAAGTTTATTCATAATTTTTTCGTGTTTATCTTCAAGACTTTTATGAAAGTCATCTCTCATATCACTTATTCTATGGTGAAGAGTTGCATAATTGCTCTCAATTTTTTCCGACATTTTATTAATATCGGTTGAAATTGACTCAACTTGAGTTTCTAATACTGTAATCCGTGTCGTCGTTTCGGGGCCTATACCGTTTCTTACCATGGCAACTTCCATTACTTTTTTTTACGCTGTATATCAGCAGAAATTTTAGCCGCAGGCTTATTACCTCGAGGCCTACCTTTGTTTTTAAGGGGGGATTGTTTTAATTTCTCTACAGATTCTGATTCTACTTTAATAAAATCTTCTATTTTAACTTCAACAACTTCTTTTTTTAATGGTTTAAATAGATTTAGTATTGTCTGTAACATAACTCACATCATCCCTCTTAATTACTTTTTTACGTTTATGAACAACTACTGTATCAGGCCCTAAACCGGATATTCCGGGTGTTGCCTGGGCATTGTTAGCCGGTGCTTCTTCTACAAATGTTTTAAACGGCAAGATATATTTATTAGAATAATATTTTTCAATAAATTTTATATCTTCTGTTAGATCTGTATTTAATTTATCAAGATATTGTGATTCTAAATTTATAGGCTCGATAGTAGTATTGGTATGTTCTTTAATAAGAGCTAAAGCTGCTGCAAATGAAGCAAGTTTTTTATTTTCTAAAGGTACTTTTTCAACTATTCTTTTTAATCTAAAAATCATTCTATGAAGAATAGAGTATGCGTCTTTTTCTTCAACAGTATTTAAATCTTGCATACGCATTAATTCTTTACCGTTTCTATCAATTATACCTAAACGAAAAGCATCCGTATCCTCAAAAGGAGTAGTAAGCATTTTTAAAATTCTATAAGCTATAACTGAGTCTACAAAGCGTGACATTAAATTTTTTCCAATGCTTTTGAAACTTTTTCATCTAAAGGTATTTCGTATCCCTGCATAATAACACCTTGACTAATAATTTCTATACCTACCGGCATTACGTTTAAAAATACTAAAAATGTTTTAAGTTGTGACCAGTGCTTCTTTTCTATTTTTAAAAAAAGCATACGAGTAGTTGCTTCTGTTCCAAAAAGATTATAAAGAACCACTAAATGATTAACAATTAATCTTTCTTTTAACCCTTTACCAGCAGTATATTTTTTAAATAATCTTTTAAGATATCTAAATCTTTTAAGATCGTCTTCAAACTCTACCATACCCTTACAAGAAGGGTTATCGTAAAATTTCATAGCATAGATTATAAAATTTTCTTCTGTCAATTCAAAGTTCATATTAAGTGAGACTAGCAGTTCCCCCGACCATGAACCATTTATTATTAGTAAATAAAAGCGTAGCCGTATCACCAACTGAGTTAAATACCACATTGGCTGAATTAGCTATATTTGATCTAATAGTAAACACCCCTCCAGAATTAGTAATCATAGTTAAAATTTTTAACTGATTCGTTTTTCCGGAAGGAATAACTAAAGTGCCTCCAGAGGCATCACAAGAAAGATGAGTTATTGTTTTAGTTAAATCTATAATACCAGGAGAAGCTAGGAGCTGCACTGAGGGATCTAGTGTAACATTACCCTTTAAAACTACGTTTCCTACATTTTCAAATAATGTATTAGCGCTAAGCTTTTTACTGGTATTAGACTGAACTATATAAAAAAGATCGCTACTACTTACCGAAGTAGCGGACGTCAGTTCACTTACTTTACTATCAGCCATTTTTTAATCTTTATTAAGGAGCATCAGGTGCGACAGTATCATCATTAGCATCGTAACCAGCCACCTGAACATGGAAGGTAGAATTAGAGGCAAAGTTTTTAGACATCGCTACCAATACTTCTGACTTTCTGCGATAGCTATTATTAGCATCAGTATAATCGTAAAAATGTACCCACCCGGTATGTGATGCATTAGCTGCTGTATTAGCTACCGCTACTTCTTGACGGTCGATACCATAAACGCGCTGAATAGTATATTGATTTTCTGAAATAGCAACGTTAGCGATATACTTAGGGCCTTGCTGAATATATAAAGTAGCACCCGAAGCAGCCTTACCGTTCGAAGTTAATTCTAAAGCAGTATCCGAAGTAACCCGAGCCACTTGAAATTTTTGACCGGTAATAAAAACATAGTCCCCATCTTTTACATTAGATGTAAAAGCGGTGCTAGAACCATTAACACTTGAATTTCCGGCGTATGCTGTTACTGTGCCAATAGCAGCAACGTTGTCTTGATTTCCCCATGAGGACATTTATTTCTCCTTAAAAATCGTCGTCTTTTTTACCACGGGTACCCATATTTTCTAAGCTTGTACGGTTACCATGATAGATGTACTTACGGCGAACCCCTGAATCTCTATCAGTAACAACATATTCCGCATAGGGTTTACCACTCTTTGTAGTATATTTAGGCATAGAGACCATGTTACCGGCTTTTTTATGCATTTTTACTTTATCTTCAATATCAGATCTCATAAAGTTCTCAACAAAAATTGAGACGTCTTGATTATTAAACTTTTCATTTGCTAAAGTAATGGCGTCTTCTTCTCCGACTATTTTTTTAGCAGCAGTAAGATAATCACCGAAATTATAATTTTCTTCTATATCAAATAAAACAGGCTGATGAACTATTACTGTTTCATCGATATTATCTTCAAAATCAAATTCTACATCTTCGTAAGCTAACTTCTTGGTGGCTGTGTCAATACCCTTAAGTCTCTTGCCAATATGCTTAGCCATAATGTTTGAGCCGATAGAAGGATTGTTCTTATTTTTTACTTGAAGTCTTCCAAGAGTATTGCCAGAGCGAGTTAGATCGACAGCAGCCTTATGAACATAACTACGCATTGTTGACTTATCTAGTTCAGTTAGTTCAGTTTCTTCTGAAACTCTCATCTTCTTTAAAACTGCACCGGCCACTCTTCTACCAGCTTCTTTTGAACCATATTTTTCCGCGGCTGAAGCTGCAATTTTGCCAAACATTTTACCAGGTTTACCAATATCCTCTCCATGTCTTGCAGCTTTTGCAGATAAGGTAGCTTCGTCTACTTCTTCTATTTCTTCTTTCATATTTTTAATTGAATGCTTAGCAGTATTATGTGCGTCTTCAGCGTCACTACCGTGATAAGACACAGGCCCCTCACCCATATGCTTTCCATCCTTATAATGATGAACAGAGTATTCTTGATACTCTGGGCTGTATCTTACTTCTGCTGTATGTTCGTCGTTACCATAAGAAGTAATCTTTCTAGTACCCAAAGTTGGGCTTACTTTACGCTCTTCTTTTATTTTTTTACGGTCACGAAGCATTTCAAAATCTTTAGCAGTTAACTCATCCTTTTCTGGCTCATATACGTCTAGCTTTTGCTGATTAAGCGTGAGAGATTTTTTAGCCTCATTAATATTTTCATCTTTTTTTCCTAGCATAACCGCCAGGACGGCTTTATGTAGTTCTTTATCGTTATTCATTTTTTTTCCTTAGTCTAGTTCTGATACTGGAGTTGAGGACCAATACTTGCAGCTCCAATATCGTGCTTTCCATTTCGGTCCTGGGTTATCGCAATTATGTCGTGCTCTAAAGCTTTTTCTTCTTTCAGGGTTGTCTCTCTTAATAGATAAATTAGGATCACCAAAATTTACCTTTACTACGTTGCCTTTATCATTACGGACATAAACAGCTCTTTTTTTAGGTCCCCCCGGAGTAAGGAAAGGCTTGTTTAATTTACGTCCTTCATTATCCTCTTCATTCAATTCACCCCAATCTTCATAATTTTCATCACCAGTAAATAAAAACTCTTCTTCTACTATACCAAATTCAAGATCTAGTGTATAGTCTATATATTCTTGTAAGGTTTGAAAATTTCTCATTTTGCACTTACCCTCCATTTACCGCCTTTAGATTTATACCATTTTGCTGCCCACCCGTTTGCATAGGCTGAAGGATACACGTCAAATTTAGACCTTGCTAAAGCTTTTGCTCTAGACCATAAATCAGGGTTGGTAGGTTCGCTTTTTTCACTAAGCATTAACCCCTCCCTTAAATTTGAAAAAGTTTTTTCTTCTGTCTTTACCATAATAGGTTTATTTCCAGTTCCAGGTCTATCTACTTGAGGATCTTCTCTTCTTTTTTTTCTAACCGACGCTGCTCGTTCATCTTTACTCATATTTTGTGCTTTAGAGAGAGGAAGACATTTAGGTTTACCCTCACCTGGTTCCCTAGCGCACGGACCAAGTATTTCACCTCTAGTACTCATTCTCACCCAATTGCCGTCTGGATGATTTTTACTAAACCAATTTCTTAAATTTTCAAGCATCATACTACACTAACTGCGATGGATGCAGCAGAAACTGCCCAGCGCCACATTACCTCGTCCTCTGCTAATCCATGAGCTTCAAAACTAGCTAAAACTTCATTTATTAACGCTTCTTTATCCTCAACACTTAAAGAACCATTCTGATAATCGGAAATAATACCGGTAAACTCCCGGGCTAGATCTCCTCTTATTGACTGTTCATCGACATACTGTACGATCTCGTCTAAACTCATCTTCCTCTCCAAGCTTCCTGAATAATTTTCATTCTGGTTTTAGATAAATTAACCCAACGTTGACAAACTATTTCTGTACTGTCTTTAGCTTTCAATAAATTTTCATGAATGGCTTTAGTAGATATTTTTTGCGGGTCGCTTCTAAAATCTGCGTATCGGTTTATCCAATCAGCTTCTTTAATAGAATCTTCTATCCCATCCTTATTGCTACAATTAATAGTGTCTAGTTTAATACTTAAATTAATAAAACTTGAAGCTAGTGCAGGATCATGATCTCTAGGCCACACCTGTTTAACTTTATCAACTGCAGCACAACCGGATAAAACTAATAACAAAGGTATTGTAAGTATTATTTTCATTTAAAAGCCTTAAGTGTGTTTTCAGCTCTATCTAAACCCCAGTAAACTGCCTTCCAATCATTTTGATCCATACCTTGCAAATGTTGCCAATCGGTTTTATTTTTAATTATATTTTTTGTAAAATCATCCCAATCTGTAGATTGTATTTTTCTTTCAAAAAAGTCCTTGGCTTTTAAAGCATCATAATAATTACTATAATCGGTTTCAATATGTAAAACTTCTAGTGCTATATCTTCTTTATAATATTCTAAAGAAAAATCTAATCCCCATTTAGAATTTAGTCTAAGATATTTATTAAGCTGAGGAAATAAGTTTTTCTTATTTTCTAGTTGTTTTTTTGCTTCCTCAACAAACTCCCATCTTTGTAAAATCATAGAATGATCTACTTTAAATACTTCCCCACTGCATTTAATCCACTCTTTTTGATTACAAAAATGATTTAATATGTTGTCAATAGGTACCTGATTTTCTCTATAGTATTCTTGCTCAAGGAACGACAGTTCAAACCCATCATTATCAAAATATCTAATATATTGCTCAGTAATAACATCATTACTTACTCTTTTTTTTAGCTCCAGATATTGATCAAACTTATTATCTGAAATTGTAAGCATTTAGGTAAGATCTCTATCGTCTAGGGGACCGTTAGTAAGCCATAAAGAACAAGATCTTGTACCCGCGCATTTGAAATGAAGTATGTTACAATACCCCAGATCCGCTTTGTTTATGGTAGCCATGGCGTCAATGTTTTTTTCATCTCCATGTATGCCTTTTTCAATACAATCTCTCATTTTATCTGATATATCAAAAGCGGCACAATTACCACATTTCATAGTTTTAGCATTATCTGCATCTATACCCCAAATTTCAGCTAATTTATCCCAGTAATCTCCGGGCTCATCAGGGTTTGCAGGACCATAAGTATATTCTTCTATTGCGTGTTGACGATTTTTTACGTTAACATTAATATCAATAGTTGCTACAGGACAAGAACGCTCTTCTCTTAATAAAAAAAAGGTTTTCATTTTTTTATAACCGGGGCTTTTGTAAATTTAGGCGCTTTCAAAGGTTTTGTACCCCCTGGAGCAGTAGACTTTTTAGTTCTATAACCTGCAAGACGTTTTTGTTCAATAGATCTCATTTTTGGTAACATCTTAGTAGCTATAGCTGACTGCAAGTATTTCATTCTTGATACTTGTTGTTCTATACGATCTTTTTCTGCAGCAGAGAGTGTTGATTTATCTCTTCCTCTTAAAAACCGTTGATAAATTGCTCTTCTAGCTGCTACTGCTGCTCGTTTTTTAAGAATATTAATTGAAGAAGCTCTACGGAGTTTCATATTTCTTGCGGTGTTACGCTTACCTCTCATTCTTGCAAATGCTTGACGTTTTTTTAATCGCGCTTGAGCTGTAAGACTTTCATCGAGTAACTCTTCTTTAATCTCTTCTTTTCCGTCAGTATCATAAATAAGTTCTATATCATCATATAAATCTACTATGTCTTCCCAAGTTAAGTCATCTACTAACTTGTCTATTTCCTCATTGCTTAACGTCTCTTCAGAATTTTTTTCTTCTTTTAAAATATATTGACCAAAAGATAAAATAGTATTTTCTTCTACTTCTCCAAAATCTGCTGCAGGTATATGAGTATAGGGAAGTTCTTCTATAGTTTTATCTTTTAACCCTGAAAGCCCGAGCATGGTCTGCACATGGGTTTCCATGTAATCTTGGTGCTTATCTAGAACTCCTAAAGCTTGTAAAGCATCATGCGCTCTTGCTAGCTCGTATGTAAAATCATGTAGCATTCTAGGTGTTGCAAAATTAGCCTCAACCGCTCTTTTTTCTAAAAACAAATAGTTGTCTGTAGCCTCAAGAGCTGTTTTTAGTAACTCATGCTGTACCTGTATATCTGTAATCATTTTGTAATAGCTCTAAACATCCAGGCATGTTTTTCATGTGCTTGAATTCTGTCCTGTAAAAAATTAGATATACCAATCTCACTTGTCTTTTCCGCTTCGTCATATGCACGAACCAGTTGTGTAAGTAAAATATCGTTATCCCGTTTTAAATTTAAAAATATACCTCTTGCATCGGGTACTGTGGTGCTTTCTTCTATAGTAGCATTAGATAATAAACTAGCGAAAGATACCGGGGCATACGCATCTAAAGTTCTTATTAACTCTGCTATTACATCAGCAGAAGAATATACATCTTCATAAAAATTTTGTAGAAATTCATGGTATTGAGGAAAGTTAGGACCTTCAATATTCCAATGATAGGAGTGAGCTTTAAAGTAAAGTACGTAAACGTCGGCTAGAAGGGATTTTAAAGTATCAATTATCATAATGTTCCTTTAATCAATAGCGTACTGTTTAAATTGCATACGTCTTAATTGCCCGGGTTTCATTGCAATTCCAACTTGAACTTGTTTTTGAATATTTGTTGTTGGTGTTATACCGTTAGTAATTTGAGTATTCTGTATCTCTGCAGGTCTTAGAGCTATTTCTGGTTCTGCTCCAGGAAAAGGGAGTTGATCTTTATCATGACCTGTTTTTTCCCCTATATGTTTACCGGTTCGAATAGAATCTATCATTTCTTTAAACAGTTTGTATGCTCTAGGACACATATCAAAGTTTCTAGTTTGAATACCATCAAACTCTAATTGGGTTGTTTCTTCATGAAGAGTAGCGCGCTGTGCAGGTGTCATTAAAAGAAAAGGAATTTTTTGTTCTTTAATTTTCTTTTTAAAGGTATTAAGTGGTTCTCCTGGGGTCATACTTTTCATTTTATCAACACCCTCTTTTTCACCCCATTGATATTTAGAAACCTTGAGGTGAGGATCATAAATTTCATTTACATTTAGAGCTTTTCTTACTTTATTATACACTTCGTTCTTATGCTCATCAGATAGTTTAGACAACAAGCCGGATTTAAATTTTTCTCTATTGCCCGCAATTGCATGTGAGCGTAATTTTGTACCCGACATCCCTGAAACCCCTTCAGCATCAGGGTCTCTTTGGCCAGCAGATACCACCTTAATAGATTTAAAATTATAGAGTGCACCTTCATGTGTACCGTTGTATTGGTGAAGCTTTTTGTGGTATTCGTCTACGCGATCAGAACCTGCTACCATCACTAAATGCTTATGGCCTTGATCATATAGGTGTTTAGCTATATGGAGCATAGATGGCATTTCTTTAGAAGAAGAAGCTACGTGCGCTTGGGGATATGCGTGTTTGATTAATTTTACTTTAGTTTCAGCATCTAACGGATTTTTTTTAGCATCTTGCGAATGCGAGGTAAAAATGTGCGGAGTCGCGCTATATTTTTTAGCGGTCTCTATAGTTTTGTCAAACAGCTTTTCGTGCCCTACAGTTGGGGGGTTATTACGCCCGTAGGTAAAAACCGCTGTTTTTTCGGTTGCTTCTTTAAATGTATGCATAGGTATATTTATCATTTTTTAGAATGCATGTTAATAAACCAGTGAGCTAGTTGTTTTTCCCTTGGTGATGCAGAATCTGAAGATCTTATCTTTTTTAACTGTGAAATAGATTTACCTTTGAGACCGTATCTTGCCATATCGCCCTTATCTTGTGGGTTACGACCGTCTTGAAAGTTTTCTCTAATTTCTTTAAAAGTTTTCATCAAATCAACTCTTTGAATGTAAAAGCAAACCAAACATCTAATTTTGTAGAATTATCTACACGTTTCATACAGAGTGTCAACATATTTGGGGTTGTACCTCCATACATTTTCACAGGTCCTTCATCACCCTGGGTGTTTTTACCAATAATAATACCAGAATGTCTCATTATTGAAGTGTTAGAGGTAAATGTATTGCTTTGGTTACTGCCATACTTATCTTGGTAAATACGGTACTGAGTTTTATTGCCTACAGACGTCCAAGCCGGTGTAGCAGCACCTGAAAGTGTTATCTCACCTTCATACCATTCATATACGATTGTACTTTGATTGGCATTATTATTACCAATTTCATATTCTATAATTTCTGTTAGATCAGTTATTGGATTAGTATTTGAAACTCTAAAACTTATAACCGGGCGCATTGTATCATCCATTGTCCAACCACGGTTAGTATTAATGGAATGATTATTAATTGCAAATAAATTACCGGCTGGTTCTTCCGCTATAACAGTAATAATATTGGCAATAGAGGCTGACACAGGTAATGGGTTAGAAACAGAAACAGTAGATGTATTATTGTTTAAATAAACATTTCCTTGCACAGGCATTGAACTATAACCAAGTGCAACTAGATTACCTGATGTACCGATTTCTGTTAAATGAACGTGAACAGGGTCTTCAGGTGAACTGTTAACCGTTACAGTATCAATAATATTTGTATTGCCGATAATAGTAATATTTGCACTACCTAGGGTGACAGGTAGCGGATTAGATATTGTAACTCTAGATGTATTATTGTTTAAATAAACATTACCCCAGACTGGCAACGCATTACCTACATCGTTCTTAACTTCAACTTCGTTTGAAATAGTTGAGTTACCGCTAAACAAATATGTCATATAATTCTCCAACCTTCTCTGTAAATCATTTGTATACCACCGTTATCCATTTGTAAGATAAAACCACCTGGGTCATTATCTACATTGCCGAGTACTGTAATTGGATTGGAGGAGCAGTTACCTGACTCGTCTTTGATTACAATTTTTCTACCAGGAAACCCTATAGAATCCGGTAAAGTAATATTAACAGTTGAAGCAGCGTTTACACCTACATAATAATCTTTTCTGGTTATCGTATAATCACTAGTTACTAACTTTACTGGAAAATCTAAGTTTATAACATCACCTGCACCACCACCAGGCCCATGAGCCGCGATTTTTGCAACAAACTGTTCAATATATTTTAGTTTTTGTGTAATAGCGTTTAAATTTTTGTCTACTGCAGGCACGACAGGTTGTTGAAACGAAGCTTGTTCTAATTTTACTTCTTTTGAAATATGATCTGCTGCTTTATCAGCAAGCGTTACTGGTTTAGTTTTTTCCGTAACACAACGTGGTATCTCAACAGGTTTATCTTCTTGAATAATTACTAATACTTCGTCAAGGGTTGGTGGTTTTGGGTACTCAATATTATTTTTTTCCACAAGTTTTTCCGCTACTACCGAAGCTTCTACTAAATCCTTAATAGAATTATTACGCACTGATTCCACTATATCTTTTTGAAGCTGCTCGTATCGTTCAACCTCTTCAACCAAAGCAGGCTCTATAGTCTCATTCATTGCTCGAGACCACTTTACCAAAAGCTGCTTTTCTTTAATACTTTTCATTGATTTTCAATTGCCTTAAAGCTAAAATCCATATGTGGGCGGTTGAGAATTACCTTGGTCTAGCAGCAAAATTTGCTCTACTAAACTCTGCTCTATCTACAAACTTTGTCGGTCTGTTATTTCTGATTACGACAAAGCCTTCAGGTTTAGCAGGCTTACCACCAGTAATCTTAGTTGATCCAGGTTCAGGTATCGAATGTTCAAATTTAGGTTTAGCAGACAACGAGTGAACTAATTGATCTTTAGCAGCCTGTATGTGGTGATGCATATCTAAGATCTTCTGAAACTCATCAGAATGTTTATTTAAATGTGTAAGATCTTTTTGCATCTTTTCTGTCTTTGTATTAACAGCTTTTGCGGTCTTAACTTTAGCTATACCCTTAAGATGTTGCTCTCTTAAGTGTTCTGTATAACCATTGATCGATGGTTTAGTGCCTTCTCGTACAGTTGAATTAATATATGTTTTAAGATGTTCTTGATGGCCTTCTAAAGCTTTATATGCGTTTTTAGGTGTAGACTTAAATAAGTCTGTAGCCATTTTTAAATGATGATTATAGGTTTGTTCTTGATCTTTTGATAGTGAGGTAGGAGCAGCATTCTCCACCACACTAATTGAATGTACATCAGGGTGGTGTTTAAAATGAGAAAGATCAGCACCATATTCTGCTTTCATATTTTGTAAATTTTTACCATGGTATGCAGTATGAACAGCAATACCAAATTTAGATTTAGCTATTTTTTTACCCTCAGTAGAATTATGAGGTGTAGAATAAGTTATGGTGTTAGGTTTAAAATGATACTTTCCACCTTCGTCTGTAATATCCCCGTGCGGGTTAGATTTTGATTTTATACCGGAATGCATTACATCACCTTGATAAACACCCTTAGATGGTACTACTTTGGGTAGATGCTCAAGCGCAGCTTTAAGTTTAGTAACAAGACCAGGGGCATGGCTGTGATTTTTTTCTATATCTTCTTGGGTGTAATTAAGTTTGGGTGTCTTGTTAAAAGCTGACTTAGATGCAACAAAAAATTTTCCATTTTCTGGGTTATGACCAAATACAATTGAAGGGGATCCATCATATTTAGTTGTAATTTTAGTATTATTCTTCTTACCTTGAATTTGATCTTTTACATCTTCAAGGTTATGAAATGCGTGAGCAAACCCTTCTTCACCAGAATTAATAACATGGTCTTCAGCGTGCTCAAGATGAGTTAGTTTTTCTTCAGAAGCAGCTTCTGCTATAAAAGTTTGAAATGTAATCATGTTAGTCTAACTATTTGTGCTCCAGCTGGTGTTTTATCTGTAACAACTATACGCCCGGCACTATCACCTTTTGATGGAGACTTACCATAAATTTTTGGTACGCCCTGATTATCTTTTGCAGTAGGATCAAAGGTTTGATCTTCTCTTCTTGCTCTGAGTCTAAAAAACAATTCATGGGTTTTAGCATATTTTTTAGCTTCAGTAAGTGTACCGTTTAATGTAATTATATTCTTCTTAGTGTCATATTGAGATCTTACATCCATTGGACCAATGTACATATAGTGAATTGGTCCTCCCATTGCTTCATTACCAACAACAATCTTTATTTTGTCTGCATCAGCAATTTTACCATAAACATCAGGAACTTTTGAACCCGCTTTAAGTTTTAAAACTTTGACTAAGTGATTATATGCGGCATTCATAAATTTTTTAGCAATACCGGGTACCGCTAATTCCAAGCCTTTTAAACCACCACCTGCAAGAGATGGGGCAGCTTCTCCCTTTAAAGAAAGGTTGATAGGATCTTTTTTACCTTGAATGAATAACTGAACATCAGTATAAGGTTCAGATCCCCCAGCTTGTCTACCAGTAAATTTATCAGCTCTTACTACACCACTAATGGTAACGGACCCGGCTTTTACAGTTATAGGACCAGTTTTTTTAACTTGTTTATTAATAGAATCGACAACACCTGTTTCTTGTCGTTCTGCTGCTGCGCCAGCCATGTAAACTCCAATAGTTGTTTAACTATATTTATACCATTAAAAAACCCCCTGCAAAAGGGGGCCAATCCATTATTTATATGTAATATTTTAAATATCAACACTATACTTTAAGATAGTTTAAAATAATCTTATCTTTAATCATATCAGGAATAGTAAGATACGGCCACTCAAGTGCAAATGGACAGCCATTCTCCCATTTGCGCTTTACAATAAAATCTTTATACATGGCTACATGGTCTAAATTAGTAGGGTCAAAATCAACTCGCTGCCTTACCTGAGCTAAAATATTCATTTGATTCTTTCATAATCAATAACATGTATAATTTTATTACCCATCCACGGGGAACCTGTTTCGGGTTGATAACTTGTACCATCACCGTATTTGTTCAATGCATCGTTCATTCGATCAAAATCTTCCGAGGTAATTTCTTTACCGGTAACGATTTGTTCCCCTAAATGCATTTGACTAAATTCAACAGCTTCCTCACAAGCTACCGTATCTAGAGCATGTTCAACATTTTTACACTCAATTACATACTTATGGCGGAAAGTCGAAATAGTTTCAACAACAAATAGAGGCATGATAAACTCCAAAAAAATAAAGCCGGTTACGAAGTCCGGCGGCGCTTATTTAGAGAGGAGCGCCCGATTTGTTTTTAGTTAAAAACTGAACTACCGGTAGCTGAATATGCAGCAGCTACCATACGACGGGACGGCATACCAAGTCGATATGCTGTCTTGCCATTCTTAGCTGTATTGCTATAAATGGAATAGCCCTGAGCGCGAAGCTCGCTGATACGAGCAGCAACAGTACCTTCGGTTGTCTTAAAAAGACCTGCTAGTTGACCTGCAGTGAATTGACGACCTGATTGAAGGGTCTTTAGGACACTAGATTGAATTGACATAATATTTCCTCAAATTATACCCCGCCACAAAAAAGTTTAACAGACGGCGGTCTTTCCTGTTAAACAAAAAAATTAAGCTGCTACTAGTTCTCTAATGGCTTCAATTTCTTTATCTACTTCCATTTTAGGAACAATAACTTTCGGTGATGTAGACTTGGGTAACTTTTTGCCTTGAATCTCGATAATCTCTGTAGTATAATTTTTAAACTGTCCAGAGTTAATTAGATATTCACATGCATGCCATTTATCCATAGGTTGAGGTAGTTCAACCAGCTGAATATCAGTATCACCTTGCTTCTGAAGATTCTTAATACGAAGGACAAAGTCTGAACAAAAACGAACTTTCACATTACCTTTACAAACCGAAACACCCGCAACAGTAAACATAGTCATAACAAACTCCTATCACATAACATTATAATAACAAAAAAAGATGATATCTACCATTTTGGTAATTATACACCTAAACCTTGCCCTGCTAAAAGATAATTTGTTACTTTCTTAAGCATAAAATCTTTTGAGCGAGCTTTATCGAGTTCCGCAATAAACGTATCTTTAGTTGAACGCTTACCCACCGAACGTTCGATAACTTCTTTACAGCTGGTACGAAACGTTTCTATGTCCTGCAAACTGTAATTTTCAAAGACTAGTTTCATACCGTCAGCACCAATAGAATCTTTCTTTACTCGAGCTCGAGAGTTAGACTGTGTCATTATACTTCCTCGACCGTTACTCGGTACTCTTTACCGTATGCATCCCAAAGATAAATGGTCTTTTTTGTAGAAACAAATTCACCTCTCGGACCCATGTCAAATTCAACTCTACCAATATTTTTTAGTTGAACTGGTTCAAGAGAGTCGTTCATAATACTAATTAGACTCTTACGAATCCGATTTGCAATAAAATCACAATAAGCTAACATTATTCACCTTTTAAAGCAACTGTACCACTGTACATAATTATAAGACCAATTAAAGAAATAATCAATGATGTTACTAAACTTGCATCGGGATCAATGTCTAGTGTTCCGATAGCCCCGGTAACTACTATAAGCCCAAGAAAGAAACGAATCGAACCTTTCATATATTCTCCTATTCAATGTATTCATTATATACTATACACGACCGAAAGGCAACTGTTACTTAAAAAAAACGGGGCATTAACGCCCCGTTTTGTCAATCTTTTAATTTTTCTAAATCTTTTTCAGTAATTATTCTTCTCTTCAAAAGCACTTCTAGAGCATCATTAATTCCCTCTGTTTTACCCCATAAAAAGCAAGCGAAACATGCAGCTAGTTGCAATATGATCTCGGAGACCTTAAACCACTCCATATTATTCCTTATATATGTACATGTGGTATCCACATGTATGTTTTTTTAAGCAAACGATTTTTAATTTCCAACCAATCTTCGTTTTTAAACGTTTTTTTGTAGTAATTGTAAGACCATATTTTTTTATAACGGTTTATATCTTTTAAAACTTGGTATGGGTTTTTTTTAGGATAAAAATACGCTATTTCCATAGCAATATCATGAGCATATGCATCTATCTCATCTAAGTCGGAAAGATATTCTTGATCTTGTTCGATTGTGCTCTCTACATTTCTAAATTCTAATTTACCTGAGATTGCTCTTAGACCTGGATCAGATACCCTAGACCACTGACATTGATGAATAGTTTCGTGTTGGCATACTTGAGAAATAGAAAATTTAAATTCTTTCCATTTACTTTTTTCTAATTTAAAAGATTTAGATGTACTAGAAAAATTTAAAATTATATACTTAATATCTTCTTCCTGATTGTATAATCCTGAAACAGCATAATCTTCAAGACCATAATCAGAATATGTTTCATATTTAAATTTAAAGGGTTCAGTTTGTTTAAATGCATTATTTAAAACCTTGCAAATATAAACATATGACGAATTACCGATAAGAAGATCTTTTTTTGATTCTAAAATCTCGTTAATTTTTTTAGCAAGATACATAAAGCCTCCCCTCTTTCACTATTTATAGTTTAATACTGGAGAAGTCCTTTTTTTGTTTAAAATGCTTAGAAAAACTAAAATCGTCTACAGCGCTTTCATCTAAATTAACACCTGTATCAGTCAAATCTTTTTGAGCAGAAGCTTCCAAATTAAAAAGTTTCATCCTAGCACGATCAATACCAATCATAAACCTTTTATGATTGGTAGGGTCATTATAACGATTTTTCAACTGCTTCACCATTAACTGATTTAATTGCTCAAGTTCTTCTGTACTAATAAGTGCGAACATAAAGTCGGCTGTCGCAGGTAAACCGAAAGATTCGGAAGTATCAGTCAGCTCTACATCCGTATTTGAATAACCACTTCTAGTGGTCTGAGTAGCTGACACGATAGGTACGTTAAATTCTACAGCAAGACCGCGCAATTCTTCAGCTATGGCTTTAACATATGTATATGAATTTATACTTCCACCTGGTTTAAATCTAGATGACGCACAAATATTAAGATAATCAACGAAAATAATTTCTGGTTTAAATGTTCGCTTTAGCGCTAATTCATTTAATAGAGCTTTAAAATGTCCTACATGTGCTGAGGCGGTAGGGTATTCCTTAATTATTAACTTACCGTTTATCCTATTACTAAGTTTATCAATTTTTTTTGTAAACATATCTTTAGGTAGATCTTTCAGATCCCCTATTTCAATATTTAAAAGATTTGAATCGATACGCTCAGCAATTCTTTCCTCTGCCATTTCAAGAGTTATGTATAATACGTTTTTACCTTGTGCTATAGAGGAAGCAGCAACATGACACATAAACAAGGATTTTCCTACCCCAGTGCCAGCTAGTGCGATGTTAAGGGTTTTATTAGGTAAACCACCGTTAGTAATTTTATTAAATAAATCAAGATCGAACGGTATTTTAGATTCTATTCGATTATAAAAATCAAACCGTTCACTTGAATCTTCAAAATAATCATGGCCAACGGATGAGTCAAAGCATACACCTAGAGCTTCTTGTAAAAGAGAGGGTATTCCATCTTTTGAAGTTTGTTTTTCTCTACCTTCTAGAATAGAAATAGATTTTAAAATAGCATTATAAACTGCTTTATCTTTGCAGAATTTTTCCGTTTCATCTAACAACCACTTATGGTCTGATATTTCTTTTCCCTGCAGCTGCTTGATAAGTTCGTTGGATTCTTTAAACTCTCCTTCGTTTAAGTTGGAGTTTTGCAACGAAATTTCTAATGCTTCAATAGTAGGGAGTTTATTATATTTTTCAATAAACTCGGTAATTAAATTAAAAACAGATCGATCAATACTATCGGTAAAATATTCTGCCTTAATAAAAGGTAGAACTTTTCGCATGTAGTCATCGCTGTTAACTAGATTCCGTAGAATCGTTACTTCTAGTCTGGTTTGCGTGGTCAATTGCTTCCCTCAAAATATCATTGATAATAAGTTCAATTGTACTATTAAACAACTCACTATTAGTTTCTAAATCTGGATAATTATCTTTATTAACAATATGAAAATCTAAATTAACTGAACCGTCATTTCTTTCTGAAAAATTAAGCGATTCTATTTGTACAATAACTCCAGTATATTCTCCATCAATGATCTCTACACCCCAGTCTTCAGACCCCGTAAACCATGGTTTAAATAAATTATTCCTCAGCACTTGCATACTCTACCTCAACTTCCTCATTACTCATATCTCTACCCATTAGGTCTGATCCTGAAATTTGATATTTTTTAGCTATAAAATCTTGAAACTCTTTATTTGAAAGTACAGGTAACCAAAATTCTTTAGTATACGTGTCTTTAGCGCGGAACTTTTGATCATCACCAGCACGTGAATACCAACCATTAGAAGGCTTAACAACGAACCCACCTTCTAATGCAACATCAAGCAGACCAGACCATTTACTAATACCACCCTCAAAAGAAACCTCTACCGGGATCTTAGACTTTTCCCGTACATGTCTAGACTTTTCTACGTTAATAATAAAGTTATACCCGGTAAGCTCAGTTCCTTCCTTCTCCTGCTGACGACCAATAATATAGATATTATCAGCAGAATAATACGAACCGGTTCCACCGGATACAATGTCTTTAGGAAACATTCCAATTTCTTTATAGGTATGATTAACCACAACCATAGGAATGTCTTTTAACGTTAGATGTGGTGTAACCATTCGGAACAAAGACTTCATCTGCTTAGCTCTTGACATATCAGCTACTGACTTTCCATCAAGAGCATCTTCAACTTCTTTCTTTGAAGCTAGGTTACCTACCGAGTCCACAATAACAATAACATGGTCGCCACGCTCAATATTGTTAAGCTGAGCCATACTATCATGTTTAAGCTGCTCAATGTCAGTGATCGGAGTATGTACAACCTTCTTAGTATCAATACCAAACGAGTTAAAATAGGACTGAGGAGAACCAAACTCAGAATCGTAAAAAAGAACAACAGCATCTTCGTATTTGTCCAAATAAGCTTTTGCCAGCAATAATGCAAATGCAGTTTTAAAATGCTTTGACGGGCCAGCAAACATCGTTAAACCAGGTACAAGACCCCCATCTAAACGTCCTGAAAGAGCTACGTTAATCATAGGTACAGGAGTCTGAATAACATCCTTTGCGTTAAAAAACTTTGAATCAGCTAGAATTGAAGTATCTTTAATAGTAGAATTTTTCTTTAACTTATCCAATAATGCAGTCATAATATCTCCTGTTAATATTCACATTATACTATAAACAAAACAACAATGCAATCTTATCTACACCAGCTTTGCTTTGCTTCTCCATAATATTCTCTTGCAAGACCGTTTTGTATTAACATCGTGCGCAAAGATTGACCGTCAAGAATTACATCACCTAGTACTCTTCCCCCAAATTTATCCCAGTCCATAAGTAAAATTTGACGTCTTTGAGATTTAGACACAGCATTTGTAGTAAACTGAGTAGCAGCTTTACCCCGTTCATCTTCTAATGGACATTGTGCTCTAAACCCCTTTTCTGGTGTGTCTACTCCAAAAACTCGAACAGCTAATTCTTTTGGTAATGGATCGGGTAACCAAGTTGCTTTAAAAGCTACTGTATCACCATCTTTTACCCGTGTAATCTCCACATCATAAAGAACCCCGGGTTTCTGTTTCTCAGCGTAAACTAGAGAAGCACTAAAAACCGAAGCTGCCGCAGCTAAAAATAAATACCATTTCATCCGAATAATCCTTCTAAGGTTGCTTGTTCTTTTAATTGCCACCCAATACAACTTAATAATGAGTTAAGTGGCTCGATAAACGACTTTTTAAACATCATATCATAATCTACATAATCATGTATTTTAAATTCAAGAGGGAGAGATTCTGGAAAGGTAATTACATGAGTACCGAGAGGGTTAGGTTCCTTAAGATACAAGAACTTAATTCTATCCCCTTCTTGTACATATTGATATTTCTTTTCTAGATCTTTATTCTTAACTAAATGATTATATATTAAAGCGCCGCGAACATGAATTGGAGTGCCTTTTCTAAATATTGAATTAGAATCGCTATAGTCTTTTATACCGTTAACCCCTCTAGGGAAGGCTATTTCTTCTGGTCGCAGTTTATTCCATTCTAATTCAAGATCAGCTACATACTTCTTTATAGTCACTTCATCTTTTGTAAGAGCAATAGAAACAGCTTCTTTAAGGGCTTTACGAACAGGTGCTGGTGTAGATGAACGAACGATCTCCATACCAAGTACCTTAAGCTTGGGAGGATCATATGCTACTCCTTCAGCATTATATACATTTAATGCGTATCTTTTTTTTGCGATCCAAATACCCCGGTCTGCAATGACTTCTCTTTTGAACTTAATTTTTGGGGTGTAGACGTTGAGATATTTGCCGAGATCTTCGCAGGCTGTATTGATGGTAGGTTCGATGTCTTTCGAACACAAGTCGTCAAGGAATCCCACAACTTCGGATTTAGTTCCATTTTTGAACTCATTCTCGACAACCCTACCCAAAGTAATATAGGTAGAGTCAGTATCAGAATAAAAACTATAATCGGTTCCATTTGTTTTACACCTTTCATTGATGTACTGGTTAAGTTTAGCTGCAACTGATCTAATAATGAATTGACCGGTCATTGTAATACCTTCAGCAATACGAATATCGTAATAACGAAAAAAGATATTACCCATAGCACCATAAAGCGAATTCATTAAAATTTTAGCAGCCATCTGCTTACAGTTTAATGTTGCTATCTCAGAAAGATATTTAGGGTCCTTGGTCTTTTCGTAATTATTTTGAGCTTTAAGCATAGCTTTTTTAGCTATTTGACGAGAAGCAAAATAAAATTCGATAAGCTCGGGTAAAACACCTTTTTTATCTTTTCTAAAACATTGACCGTTAGCTGTCATAGTATATTTTTTAGTATCTAGCTGTTCGGTCTTTACATCTTTATCTAGTAAACGCTGAATAGATCTTTCATCGTCAGCTAGATATTTTTCACCGTCTACCAGAGTTTCTGGAGACATATTCCATGTCATAATAATAGACGGATATAGGGAAGTAGCATCAAAAGATACTACCCAATCATATTGACCGGGTTTTGGTTCTTTTACAAATGCTCCCATAATCTGTCTATCAACTGCTTCATCTACAGGAGGAGGATTGTGCACTATAATATTTTGTTTCTGTAAATGATTATATAGAATACAGTCCCATGTCCTTACAGATGAATGGATATCAAGAAAGTTACATTTTGCATCGTACGCCATCGTACAGATAAGAACGATCAGCTTCATCTTATCTTCGAGACGATCTACAAGTACAACGTCATGTATATTATAATCTACAAATAATTCCCAATCATTCGTGTAAAAGTCCTTAAACGATGCGTAGTTATGTTTGATCTTCTCATCGTCTAGCTCTTCTTTAGCAATATTGTCTAGTTTGTATGATTCTTGAACTTTAAAAGAAAACTTCTTATACAGGTCAAGATAATCTAGAATAGAAATACCAGTCCAGTCAAAGGCAAGCTGTGTTCTACCTCTTGCAAAAGGTACTTCACGAGAAGAAATGACTCCGTGCGGGGAGCACTCTTCAAGAGCCCGGTCGCCTAAAACGCGTTGAATGCGAGATGATAGATATGCGATATCGAATAGCTGACAGTTCCAGCCAGTAATGATATCAGGATAGTCACTTTTTAGGTGTTTAATAAAGCGACGAAGCAAGTCCATCTCATCGTCACACTTTACATATGTAACATTTTCATTTTTGGGGAGATATGCTTTACAACCAAATGAAGTGATATCTTTGGTATTATAGTCTTGAATAGTAATGAGGAGTACTTCTTCTTGTGCCTGCCTTGGGTCAGGGAATCCATACTCTGTGGATGTTTCAATATCGATCGTCACGATCTTCATAAGTGACATATCAAATTGAATTGTATCGGGGAATACTTTGTTTATAAACTGATAGGCAAGGTTGATATTTCCGTAGATAGGAAAATTAGAAACCTCTTTATAACGATCTAAAAACTCTTTGGATTCGTTAATAGAATTAAACTTAATTTTTTCTAGAGGCTCACCCCAGAGCGATTTGTACGGGGAAGTTCGATCTCCTGTACGTACGTAAAATGTGGGTTGAAATGGTATTTTTTGGCTTACCCGTTTACCATCTTTAAACCCGCGAAAGTAAATATAGTTACCACGCTTATAAACATTAGTATAAAAAAGCATAGTTTAATTATAGCCTAGAATGATGTTACCAGGCCACTCATTTAAAATGGTTGCGGGGGGAGGATTCGCACCTCCGACCTTCGGATTATGAGCCCGACGCTCTACTACTGCGCTACCCCGCGATTGAATTTTGACTATCACCTGGAAATACTCTGTAATTATCTTCAACAGAATCTGGTGTAGATACTTCTATAATTGTACCTTCTTTAATACAAACTAATTGATGAGGCTGACAGGGGGGATTATGCCAGACATCTCCTCTCATCAATTCAACCTCATGTACAGAGGCATCTGATGTTTTGATATATCTTACAATAAAATGACCGGATAAAACCGTCCAAGTTTCATCTTTATCTTTATGAAAGTGCATGGAGAACTTTGCCCCTTCATTAAAATTAAGAAACTTACCACAATACTTATCATTAGTTGCCCAGATTTTTTCTGAGCCCCACCCTTTTTGTACAAAACCTTCTAGTCTCATAAAATCTCTTCCATAGTTGGAGCATACGTGCCAATTTTTTGTACTGTAACAGCGCTTGCTTTATTGGCGAAAGGTATCGCAAGTTTTAAATTACCGGTTGTTAAATGAAAGTATGTAAGAGACGCTAAAAACGTGTCGCCTGCGCCACATACATCAGTTACTTCTATTAAAGGAGAAGGAAATACTTCCTCTTTATATTGAGCACCGCGCTTACCTAATGTAACAATTAATTCAGATGGCAAAGAAACAGCAAGACTAAATTCTAAACTGTTTATTTTTACAATCGCTCCTTCAAATCTTTTTAGATCTTTTTTCTTAGTGTCGACATAAACGGGGCAATCAAAACTTTTAACTATATCTTCTACCAACTCATAAGTGACTGCACCTTTATCATAATCAGAAACAACAACAGCGTCATAATGTAATGTTTTGAAAGGAAAGATATCTACTGGTGAAGAGCATACATCACGATCAATTCGGGTAATATGATGACCGGTTCTACTATCAATTAATCTAGTTTTCTTTGAAGGCTCTTGAGTCAGCAATGTTACCACACAGCCAAGTTTTTCTAAATTATTTTGAACATTAAAGACCATACCTGGTTTTTCTTCAGAACGAAGATATTTAAAAATAGGGACTGGTGCTTCAGGGCTGATGCGATCTACAGTACCATAATGGTACTCATCAATACAGCTATCACCTATTAATAATATTTGAAATGGTTTTAGTGGAGGAGTATTCATCTATTCGTTCAAAAAATTCTAATCGCTTTGCGTACTGACTACCTATTACAGTTTTATCCCGCCAGTCGCTACCTACCACCATTATAGATGGTCTAATTTGTTTTATCCACATCTCAAGCTCTTCACCACTACCAAAAATTTCTACTTCATCTACTGCCTTTAGATTAAGCAACATAGTTTTACGTTCATAGGCAGTGTGGATTGGTCTGGTTATGCCTTTTAGTTGCTTTACTCTTTCATCACTATCAATAGCAACAAATAATTTATTCCCTAAACTTTTAGCATAATTTAGAAGAGCTAGATGACCTAAATGCAAAATATCAAAAGTACCGTTTACGAAAACTGATTTAGCCATGGTAATTTGCCGTTATATTTTTCTAGAATCTTTTTGTTGCCCTCTTCAAAAAACTCTTTTGTTACTGAGCCTTCGTTACCACCGAGTCGGTAACACATTGTGTGTTTGCTTGTACAGGTATAATTTTGATGTTTAAGTTGATCTTTAACAACTGTATAAAAACGTCTATCAGCTCCCCACCCATGATCCCATATATGACCTATTTTTCTAATAAATTCAGTTTTAAAGCAGTACGAACTAGAATCAATAAGATATGCCTGGTCATTTACCCACACCGGCCACCGACCTAAAGACTCACAATTATCATCGCAAAGATAATTTTTATCTTTATCATAAATTTTTCTTAGCGAATAAACCCAGTCTAGGTTAAACTGTTTAATTTCACTAATCATACTTTCAACATGATAGGGTTCAAACCAATTATCTTGATCAAGGAAAAGAATATAATCATGATTAACAAGATGACTAAATGCTGCCATTACACGATGACCATAAAAACCATTTCCCCCGGTATTATAAGGAAGGTCGATACGGCTTACCCTGCCACCGTTTGTAATAATATTACCTGCAAGCGTCTCATCAGTTTGCCGTGAGAACTCAGCACCATCAACAACAATCAAGCACTCAACATTTTTATAGGTTTGACTAATAACAGATCTTACTGCATCAACTAATTCAGGAGCCCCTGTAGTGGGGATAATAACCAAAGCACTGTTCATATTAATCCCACAATCCTCTATAATATTTACCAAATAAAATTAAACCTTTTGAAATACGATCATTATGCTTTGTGTAGCCTTCAACGTCCAAATGACTTGTATCGTTAGGACCTTTATCCCAAGAGTACATAGTTGGTTTACCGTTTTCATCCCATGCACAAGGGGTAGATACTCTATCGACCACACCAGTGTGATACTGAGAATCCCAATCAGTCGTTAACTGTTCAAACGTCCAAATCATTTCTGCTAGGACCCAGTCCCAGCGCTTATGCCAGTTTTCATCTGTATCCCATTCATTCTCTTTTGCAGGAGCTTCTGTTGAACGAAGACCTAGACCTTCAGGTACATCTTCATCCTCTACATGAGGGGAGCCTTGTTTAGTTGCTTTGAGTTGTTTGAGGAGTGGTAGGATAATTTGTGAAAGCGTCGTATCCATATTCCAAGTATCCCATTTATCAACTTTAACATAGTCAATCTTAGGGTGGATAGTATCTAATACTTTCTGAATACCAACACAAAAAGGCTGAAGTATATTACTCAGCCTATCAATAATTGGCTCATCATAATCAATTTCTCGCCAGAAGAATACTTTCTCAAGAATTTTGTAGGGGCTGATCCAATGGTAACGATATTTGCTTAGGTAGACTTTCATTTCTTGCTTCCCAGGTTTTATTCTTTAATATAATCGATTTATCTTCTTGAACCTCAAAATTAATTACATCATCAACACGCCAATCATGGTCAGATAAAAACTCTTCAGAAAACTGAAGCATCTTATCTTCAGAACCATCTTCAGCATCAACTACATCTAAAATATACTTTTTATCATTCATGATATCTCCAAACTGTGGTGGGCCCCCTCGGAGTCGAACCGAGCACCAACGGATTATGAGTCCGCTGCTC
>Ga0214923_10001463_pt1 | contig 33455 bp, 30 predicted proteins | sample LL1510_MetaG_FD_177993 | JGI IMG/M metagenome (GOLD analysis project Ga0214923, IMG submission 177993) | Freshwater microbial communities from Lake Lanier, Atlanta, Georgia, United States - LL-1510 | ecosystem: Environmental > Aquatic > Freshwater > Lake | place: USA: Georgia | collected...
AGTCCACGTTTCCGAACTTTCATGGGAGCACGTCGATCACCCAGCCAAGGTTGTTGAAGTTGGCCAAGAAGTAACTGTTGAGGTTCTCGAAGTTGATTTCGAGCGCGAGCGCGTATCGCTATCGCTTAAGTCAACTCAGGAAGATCCATGGCAGCACTTTGCTCGTACCCACCAGTTGGGTCAGGTTGTGCCAGGTGAAGTTACCAAGCTGGTTCCATTCGGTGCCTTCATCCGCGTAGCCGAAGGCATTGAAGGCCTCGTTCACATCTCTGAACTTGCTTCACGTCACGTGGAAATCCCAGAGCAGGTTGTTCAGGTTGGCGATTCAACCTTCGTCAAGGTTATCGACATCGACCTAGAGCGTCGTCGCATCTCCCTATCAATCCGTCAGGCAAATGACGATGTTGATACCGAAGCAGTCGACTCATTCGATGCATCGCTTTACGGCATGAGTATCTATGACGAAAACGGTAACTACATCTACCCAGAAGGCTTCGATCCAGAAACCAACGAATGGTTGCCGGGTCATGAAGAGCAGAAGGCTGAATGGGAGCGTCAGTACGCTGAAGCTCACGCTAAGTGGGAAGCTCACAAGGCTGCGGTTTCCGAAACCAAGAAGGCCGATGCCGAAGCTGATGCAGCTGCTCAGGCTGAAAACCCAACTTCATTTAGCTCGGACACACCAGTCGAAACCGGACTGGCTGCCGACGAAACTTTGCAGGCTCTCAAGGATCAGTTGTCTGCTGACGAAGCATAAATTTAGTTAGGCCTATGAGCGGGGTCACTGCCTTTGTTGTGGTGGCCCCGCTTTTATGTTGGGTGGCTTGATGAGCATTAGGCTCAGAACATGATCGTTGCGCTCACTGGCGGCATCGGAGCCGGCAAAACCACTGTTGCTCAGTTGTTTGCGTCTCTCGGCGCTTTCGTGGTTGATGCTGACGATCTAGCTCGGCAGGCATTACTGCCAGGTAGTCCACTAATCCCTGAAGTTGCGCAGCGATTTGGTGCAGAAGTTATTGTCGATGGGGAAGTTGATCGACAAGCCCTTGCCAACATCGTGTTTAATGACGAGCAAGCACTGCGTGACCTTGAAGCCATGATTCATCCCGATGTTGCACGCCGGCTGCAGGCGATTCATACACAATTAAACGGCGAGCAAATTCTGATCTACGCTATTCCACTATTGACCGAACTTGGCTTGAAGGAAAGTTTTGATGCCGTAGTCGTGGTTACTTGCGATTTGCAAATTCGAAAAGACCGATTGCTAGCCAGGGGCATGAATTCTGCAGATATTGAGGCGCGAATTGCTGCGCAGGCTACAGACGAGCAGCGGAACGCGCAGGCAGACTTCCTTTTAGATAACTCCGGGGATATTGCCGGACTCGAGCGACAAGTAGCGGATGTGTGGGACAGTCTCAGCGCGTACGCTTAAGACATGACCCGGCCAGTAACTGACTTACAGCGCACTGTTGCGCCGTTCGAGGTCATCAGCGAGTTTGTGCCCGCCGGGGATCAGCCAACAGCAATAGCCGAGATTGAACGACGAATCCTTGCAGGCGAAAAAGATGTGGTGCTACTGGGTGCGACTGGCACAGGTAAAAGTGCGACAACCGCCTGGTTGATAGAGCGCCTACAGCGCCCAACGCTGGTGCTTGCCCCAAACAAGACTTTGGCGGCTCAGCTGGCCAACGAGTTCCGGGAATTGCTTCCAAATAATGCGGTTGAGTATTTTGTTTCCTATTACGACTATTACCAGCCCGAGGCTTACATTCCACAAAGCGATACCTTCATCGAAAAAGATTCGTCCATCAACGAAGAGGTTGAGCGCCTGCGTCACAGCGCTACTAATAGTTTGTTAACACGCCGCGATGTGGTGGTGGTGGCCAGCGTTTCCTGCATCTATGGGTTAGGCACACCACAGGAGTATGTCGATCAGATGATTAGGTTGCGCGTCGGCGAATCTGTAGATCGCGATACCTTGCTCCGCAAACTCGTAAACATTCAGTACAGTCGCAACGACATCGCCTTTACTCGCGGTACTTTTCGGGTACGGGGTGACACCGTGGAGATTTTCCCGGTGTATGAAGAACATCCAGTGCGAGTCGAGATGTTTGGGGACGAGATTGAGCGGCTGATGTCACTGCACCCAGTCACTGGCGAAATTTTGACCGACGACCAAGAGCTGCATGTATTTCCGGCCACACATTACACAGCAGGCCCAGAGCGCATGGCTCAGGCAATTCGTAGCATTGAGGATGAACTTCGAGTTCGACTCCAAGAATTCAACAGTCAGGGCAAACTGCTGGAGGCACAGCGGATTCAAATGCGCACTCAATATGACATCGAAATGATGCAGAACCTTGGATTCTGCTCGGGCATTGAGAACTATTCACGACATATTGACGGGCGAGAACAGGGATCGGCACCCAATTGTTTGCTGGATTATTTCCCTGAAGACTTCCTGTTAGTAATTGACGAGAGTCACGTAACCGTCCCGCAGGTTGGAGCGATGTATTCGGGCGATGCATCGCGCAAGCGCACTTTGGTGGAGCATGGCTTTCGGCTGCCAAGTGCAATGGATAACCGGCCACTGACATTCGATGAATTTAACGAGCGAATTGGCCAAACGGTTTATCTGTCTGCAACTCCTGGCCCTTATGAACTCGCTAAGGTCTCTGGTGATGTTGTAGAGCAGGTGATCCGACCAACAGGGTTGGTTGATCCGGAAATTGTAGTTAAGCCAACTAAAGGTCAAATAGATGATCTGATGCATGAGATCAAGATTCGGGCGGCCAAGGATGAACGTGTGCTTGTAACCACGCTCACCAAGAAGATGTCCGAAGATTTGACCGACTATTTCCTTGAGCAGGGGATTCGGGTGCGGTATCTGCATAGTGAAGTTGATACCTTGCGTCGAGTTGAACTGCTCCGTGAATTGCGCCTTGGCGAATACGACGTACTCGTCGGCATTAACTTGTTACGCGAAGGTTTAGACTTACCCGAGGTTTCACTAGTTGCAATTTTGGATGCTGACAAAGAAGGATTCCTGCGTAGTGAGCGCAGCCTGATTCAGACTATAGGCCGGGCAGCTCGAAATGTCTCTGGTCAGGTGCACATGTATGCCGACAAAATTACCGACTCAATGCGCGTGGCTATTGATGAAACCAATCGTCGCCGCGAGAAGCAAATTGCCTACAACAGTGAACGGGGAATTGACCCACAGCCACTTCGCAAAAAGATTGCCGACATCACTGATTTGATTGCTCGAGAGGATGACGACACCGAGGTATTCCTTGCCAGTATGAACCAGGCAAAGGCAGTAGCGACCCAGTACCAATCACTGCCGGCTCGGGATTTGGCAGACTTAATTTCCCAACTGACTGAGCAAATGCACAATGCGGCGGCCGAATTGCAATTTGAGTTAGCAGCTCGCCTGCGCGATGAGGTTTCCGACCTCAAAAAAGAACTGCGCAACATGACTGAGGCTGGTCACTCATAATCCACAGGCAGAGTTATCCAATACCCTGCTAATCTCGGGCGGACTGTCAGTGCGACAGGTACGCTAGACATGTGACCGTTTCCTCAACTTTATGGACAGTGTCACTTGCCACATTCATATCAATGTTTGTTCTCGAATTCATTATCATCGAACGACGAGCCCATGCCTTCACTTTTAAAGAAGCAATTTCGTGGGTGATTTTTTATGTGTATGCAGCTGTTGGTTTTGGTTCTTACATCTGGTGGCATTTTGGCCACACTTATGGTCAGCAGTTTTTTGCCGGTTGGCTAACTGAATACAGCCTGTCGGTCGACAACCTATTCGTCTTTGCCGTAATTTTGTCGTCGTTCGCTGTCCCCGCTGAACTGAAACATCGTGTTCTCTCAATCGGCATTCTCATTGCCATTGGATTAAGGGCGATACTAATTTTGGTTGGCGTCAAGGCGATTCAGCAGTTTGAATCGTCGTTTTACCTGTTTGGCGTATTTCTGCTGTATCTGGGCTGGCATGTTTGGCGCTCATCAGATGAGGAACCCGATCCAGATGGCAATGCGTTCATTCGCTGGGTTGAGCGTCATTTTCGGACAACGCGTCATTACGACGGCCACAAATGGTTGACAAAACTCGACGGGCGCCGAGTGATCACTCCGATGTTGTTGGTAATTCTCGCCATTGGAACAACTGACTTGATTTTCGCAATCGATTCGATTCCGGCCGTTCTGGGACTTACGCGCGAATACTACTTAGTAGTAGCGGTTAACGTTTTCGCCCTTTTTGGTTTACGCCAATTGTTCTTCATCTTGGATGGCTTACTGGGTAAGGTTCGCTACTTAACCCATGGGTTGGCAATCATCCTTGCCCTGATTGGCGTAAAACTGATTTTGGAGGCGGTTCATGCCACTACACACTTAAATGTGCCACAAATTACCAGCGAGGCCTCTCTAGCAGCGATTGTGACTATTTTCCTAGCCACCGTTGGTCTAAGCCTCTATCGGGAAAAGCGCGATCCACTTGCGATTACTGCCGAGCGGGCGACTCAGGCCATTATTGAGGCCGATGCTGGAGTGGCGCTGGAAGAACTTTCCGACGACGATAGTGTTCAGGACACAGACCAAAACAGCTAAAACTCGACTTTCCGCTGAGTAGCTAGATCGCATTGATGAGGCGTTGATAACAAGTGAGGGATCGGCTGATTGTTCGCGGTGCTCGTGAACATAATCTGAAGAACATCAATGTTGACCTGCCGCGCGATGCCATCATCGTTTTCACTGGACTCTCTGGCTCTGGTAAATCTTCGCTAGCATTCGACACCATCTTTGCCGAAGGGCAGCGTCGCTATGTTGAGTCACTGTCTGCGTATGCTCGGCAATTCCTTGGCCAAATGGATAAACCTGATGTCGATTTCATTGAGGGGTTATCGCCGGCAGTTTCCATTGACCAGAAGTCAACCAATCGAAATCCACGCTCAACCGTGGGTACAATCACCGAGGTCTACGACTACCTGCGCTTGCTGTTTGCTCGCGCTGGCGATCCACACTGCCCCGACTGCGGTAGACCAATTGCTAGACAGTCACCGCAGCAAATTGTGGACCGCGTTTTGGAAATTGACGAAGGTTCGCGGTTTCAGGTGCTCGCGCCAATTATTCGCGAGCGCAAAGGGGAGTACGCCGAACTTTTTCGTAATTTGCAAAGCCAAGGATTCTCGCGCGCCCGCATAGATGGCGTGGTCTACAACCTCGAAGAAGCGCCAAAGTTAAAGAAACAAGAAAAGCACACAATTGAAGTTGTAGTTGATCGATTGGCCGTCAAGCCTGATGCCGCCCGCAGACTAACTGACAGCATTGAGACCGCACTGCGCCTTTCCTCGGGACTAGTCACACTCGACTTTGTTGATTTGCCTGAAGATGATCCGCAGCGCGAGCGAATGTTCAGCGAACATTTGGTGTGTTTGTATGACGGGAATCAGTTTGAAGAACTTGAGCCTCGTTCGTTTTCATTCAATTCACCCTTTGGTGCGTGTCCGGAATGTACTGGACTAGGCACCCAGCTTGAAGTTGACGAAGAGCTAGTAATCCCAGACCCGAGTCTGACCATTAACGAAGGCGCTATTGCCCCATGGTCCAGTGGTCACATCATGGACTATTTTCTGCGTTTGATAAAAGCTCTGGCTAATGAGATTGATTTCTCATTAGATGTGCCATGGAACAAACTGCCAAAGCGCGCCAAAGACGCGCTGCTGCACGGCCACGATCATGAAGTGCATGTTCGTTATCGCAATCGTTACGGACGCGCCCGAAACTATTCAACCGGGTTTGAAGGTGTGGTTGATTACGTCAGTCGCAAATATCAAGAGACTGAGAGCGATGCCAGTCGCGAGAAGTTTGAAGGATTTATGCGCGAGGTGCCGTGTCCTGAATGTGATGGCAGGCGCTTGAAACCACTTTCTCTGGCGGTAACGCTAAGCGGCAAAAACATCGCCGAGATAGCACAATTGCCAATTGGCGAATGCGCACAATTTCTCAAGGAACTAAAACTTAGTGACCGCCAGCGGGCAATTGCCGATCGCGTACTCAAAGAAGTAAATGAACGCCTAGCTTTCCTGGTTGATGTCGGCTTGTCCTATCTTTCATTAGAACGACCAGCAGGCTCGCTAGCCGGTGGCGAAGCGCAGCGTATCCGCCTAGCTACTCAAATCGGCTCCGGTCTAGTTGGCGTGCTTTATGTGCTTGATGAGCCAAGTATCGGATTACATCAACGAGACAACCACAGATTGATAGACACCTTGGTGCGCCTGCGCAATCTGGGTAACACCCTAATTGTGGTCGAGCATGATGAAGATACCATCGCGATGGCCGACTGGGTTGTTGACATTGGGCCGGGTGCCGGTGAACACGGTGGTCAAGTTGTAGTTAGTGGCTCGGTAAGCGAACTGATGGCCAGCGAAGATTCAATTACCGGGCAATACCTTTCAGGTAAGCGATCGATTGAAGTACCAAGTAGCCGCCGTAAACCTGATGGCAAGCGCCAGTTAACTATTAAGGGTGCACGAGAGCACAATCTAGATAATGTCACAGTATCTTTGCCACTAGGTTGTTTTGTCGCGGTCACGGGAGTTTCTGGTTCCGGCAAGTCCACATTGATTAACGACATTTTGTACAACGTGCTGGCTCGAGATTTAAATCGTTCGCGTACGGTACCCGGACGACACACTCGAGTAGATGGCATTGAACACCTAGACAAAGTGGTTCACGTTGACCAAAGTCCAATAGGTCGCACGCCGCGGTCAAATCCAGCTACCTACACTGGAGTTTTTGACCATGTGCGCAAACTGTTTGCCGAAACTCCGGAAGCCAAAATGCGTGGCTATCAGCAAGGACGATTCTCGTTCAATGTGAAAGGCGGCCGCTGCGAATCTTGTTCGGGCGATGGCACACTGAAGATTGAAATGAACTTCTTGCCTGATGTTTATGTGCCATGCGAAGTGTGTCACGGTGCTCGTTACAACCGTGAAACTCTTGAAGTGCATTACAAAGGTAAGACCATAAGTGACGTGCTGAACATGCCAATCGAAGAAGGTTTGGAATTCTTTGCCGCAATCCCACCGATTGCGCGGCACTTGCAGACGCTAGTTGATGTTGGCCTGGGATATGTTCGCCTTGGTCAGCCCGCTACAACTCTCTCTGGCGGTGAGGCTCAGCGCGTGAAACTCGCGAGCGAACTGCAGAAACGATCAACTGGTCGCACGGTCTATGTGCTAGATGAGCCGACTACTGGATTGCATTTTGAGGATGTGCGCAAACTATTGGCAGTTCTGCATTCGTTAGTAGATAAAGGCAATTCAGTGTTAGTCATCGAACATAACTTGGATGTAATCAAGACCGCGGATTGGATTATCGACATGGGTCCTGAGGGTGGCTCTGGTGGAGGCCGAGTAATTGCAGAGGGCACACCAGAACAAGTAGCTGCCACAAAGGTAAGTCACACTGGCAGATTCCTGCAGCCCTTACTGGCCGGCGCAAAAACAAAGTCAACGGCTAAAGCTTCTGGTGCCGCAAAAAGCTCTGGCGCTACGCCAGTCAGCAAGTCGTCAGTGACTCAGCCCGTGAAGAAAGTGGCTAACAAACCGAAGTCGGTTAAGTCCACGAAGGCTTAAACATGAAATCAGCCGACAAGCCCAACGACATCCCAATTTCACCTGGTGTCTATCGGTGGCGGGATGCCACTGGCAAAGTTATTTATGTTGGTAAGGCAAAAAACTTAAAGAACCGTATCTCAAGTTACTTTGGCACCGGGCTACAACCGAGGACCAAGGCGATGGTCTCAACCGCACAAAGCCTGGACTGGGTGATCGTGCGCAATGAAGTCGAGGCACTGCAACTTGAATACGAGTGGATTAAAGAATTTGATCCTATCTTCAATGTCCGGTTTAGAGACGATAAGTCTTATCCGTACTTGGCCGTCTCCGTTAAAGATGAGTTTCCTCGGGTTTTTGTTTATCGAGGAGTGCGCCGCAAAGGGATAAAGTATTTTGGCCCATTCGTTAAAACTTGGTCTATCCAGAATTCGCTAGATCATCTGCTGCGCGTGTTTCCAATGCGTAGCTGCACCGCTGGTGTATTCAAGAATGCAAAGTCAGCAGGTCGGCCATGTTTGTTAGCCGACATAAATCGCTGCAGTGCACCATGCGTTGGGCGAATTTCTGCGGATGACCATCGTCAAATCGTCCGACAATTAACCGACTTCATGGCCGGCGATACCAAGAAGATTATGCGCGAGCTAGCCGAACGAATGAAACAAGCATCTGACATTCAAGACTACGAACGCGCTTCAGTACTGCGCGACGATTTGGCGGCACTCGAGGCAGTGATTCAAAAGAGTGCGGTGGTATTCGCCGTTGAGACAAATGCTGATTTGGTTGCTGTAGCAAATGATGAATTGCAATCCGCAGTGCAGATATTCAGAGTCCGCGCAGGTCGCATAGTTGGTCAGTTTGGATTCATACTGGAAAATCCCGTTGAATCATCACCGAGCTCTTTAGTTGTGGATGCCTTGATGCACATCTACGAAGATTTGCCTCCTGGTGACATACCATCTGAAGTCATGGTCAATTTTGAACCTGATGAAGTGGCCAGCGTTGAGGCAGTTTTAAGCGCCGCTCGTGAAGCAAGAGTGCGAATTCGAGTGCCAGAGCGCGGTGACAAGAAGACACTTTTGGAAACGGTGTATGAAAACGCTCGACAAGCATTGGTTTCACATAAGAGTAAGCGTTCAACAGATTTGGTTGCTCGTTCACAGGCACTATCTGAAATCCAACAGGCTCTGGACTTGCCAGATGCATTACTTCGAATCGAATGTATCGATGTTTCACACATTGCGGGCTCACAAGTAGTTGCTTCACTTGTGGTGTTTGAAGATGGCTTACCGAATAAAAAAGAGTATCGACATTTCATTATTGATAATCCGCGTGACGACACTGCCTCCATTCACCAGGTAGTTACCCGCAGGTTTGGCAAAACTATCGGCGAGGAAGTTCCCGTTCGTCGCTACAAGTCATCGTTACTGGTGATTGACGGGGGACAGCCGCAGGTCAACGCCGCGGCTCGGGCGTTAGCTGAAATCGGCGTTACCGACCTGCCAGTGATTGGCTTGGCTAAACGGATGGAAGAAATTTGGTTGCCAGGGGCCAAATATCCTGTAGTCCTGCCACGAACTAGTGAAGGACTTTTTATGATGCAGCGCTTACGGGATGAAGCGCACCGTTTTGCCATCAACTTCCACCGAGAAAAGCGGTCAAAAGCTATGACCGACAGTGTGCTAGATGACATTGCGGGCTTGGGCCCAGTGAGAAAGAAAGCGCTGCTGAAAAAATTTGGCTCAGTTAAGCAAATTAAGTTGGCTTCTGCAGAGCAATTATGTGCTGTTGCCGGAATCAACCCCGCATTGGCACAGCACATCGTGGAGCAACTTGCCAATACTGGCCATGAGATGATGGTCAACACCACAACAGGCGAGATAATTGATTTATGACAAGTAGCGAACTCGAAGTACTGCTGGTAACTGGCATGTCTGGCGCCGGCCGCTCTACCGCTACTAAAGCTTTGCAAGATCTCGGTTGGTACACCGTGGACAACATTCCAGCGCCGCTGCTTGTGCAGGTAAGCCAAGCAATCGCTGAGCTCGACCAAGTTTCAAAGATTGCGATTTCGGTTGATGTGCGAAGTGCCCGTCAATTGGACGAACTAAATGCAGCCCTAGCTGAGTTGGCCGATAGTGGCGTTACTCTGCGAATTTTGTTCCTGAAGGCAAGTGACGAGATTGTGGTTCGTCGATACGAGTCTTCGCGACGCCCACACCCAATGCAACGCGAACAGAACCTTTTGGATGCGGTGTCTGCTCAGCGCGAACTACTCGCACCCCTGCGCGGCCAAGCTGATTTGATCATCGACACCAGCAACCTGAATGTGCATGAATTACGGCGAGCCATTGAAAATGCATTCGGCGACGAATCTTCACTTGCCCTTCGAATATCGGTTCTGAGTTTTGGCTTCAAATACGGAATACCAGTGGATGCCGACCTAGTAGCGGATATGCGGTTCCTGCCAAATCCATTCTGGGAAGAGTCACTCAGAGAGCAGAGCGGTCTGGATGTCGCTGTGAGTGATTATGTGATGGGCCAGCCAGAAACTGAGAAGTTTTTGAACAACTATCTTGGCCTAATCGAGTTGGTGCGCGAAGGCTACCTACGAGAGGGTAAGCGTTTTGTCACTATAGCAATTGGTTGCACCGGTGGTAAGCATCGCAGTGTGGCAATAGCCGAAGAACTAGTTAAGCGCTTAGTCGAGAGCAACATCGAAACTCGAGTAGTTCATCGCGATTTGGGACGCGAGTAAATGAATTCGCCAATTCGACCACCTGATGTAGTTGCACTAGGCGGTGGACATGGCTTGGCAGCTTCGCTCAGTGCACTGCGCCAAGTAACACCTCATCTGACAGCGGTTGTTGGCGTTAGTGATGATGGTGGCAGCAGCGGAAGATTGCGTAAACAATTTGATGTTGTTCCGCCAGGTGATCTGCGTATGGCATTAGCCGCACTGTGTGGCGACGATACCTGGGGTTCAACCTGGGCTCGTGTGTTGCAACATCGTTTCCAAAGCAATGGCGATCTTGATGGACATGCCTTAGGCAACCTATTAATAGCGGCGCTCTGGCAAGAGACAGGTGACGTAGTTGCTGGACTTGATTGGGTAGCCAAGTTATTGGACGCGCAAGGTCGGGTACTGCCACTAAGCACTGAACCGTTGGACATTGTGGCAACGGTCGTTAACGCTCAAGGTGCTACTCGCCAGGTTCAAGGACAATCAAAGGTAGCCGTAGTTACCGATGACATCGAGTCGATTCGCCTCATCCCCGAAGCGCCCAGTGCCTGTCAGCAGGCGATAGATGCCGTTATCCAAGCCGACGTTGTCGTACTGGGGCCAGGCTCATGGTTCACTAGTGTGCTGCCACACTTTTACTTGCCTCAGATGCGTGATGCTTTGCATGCTACTCGGGCTAAGCGGATTCTGGTGCTGAATTTGCAACCACAAGTTGGTGAAACCCATGACTATCAAGCGGCTCACTATTTGCGCGACCTAGCAACGGCTCAACCTGAATTCAGAGTTGATTTGGTCCTTGCTGATGCCCAGCAGGCCCCCAATAAGCACATCCTGACCGAGGCAGCTGCGGTGATTGGCGCAGAGGTGCTATTTGGCGAAGTGGCCAATGATGAACCTCCGTTTGATCGTCACGACGGAAAAAAATTGGCTAGTTTGTTCCGTTCGGCCCTAAAACATGGCAAAATTGGCTCATGGCAATGACGGATGCAGTTAAAGACGAACTTGGTCGCCTGCCCGTAAAAAAGATCTGTTGTCGAAAAGCCGAAGTTTCAGCTATTGCCCGGTTCTGCGGTCGGATTCTTTCCGAGGACGGCCAAATCCGAATTGAATTCGAGCTAGATACCCTGCAGGCAGCCCGACGCTTGGCTAAAGATTTAGAAGAAATCTATGGGCATAAGTCACACATCAATCGCGTTGAAGGCTCTGGGTTACGCAAGGGTAGTCGGCATGTTGTGGCGGTTTCAGAGGAAGCAGCGAACTTAGCCAAGCAGGTTGGTCTGGTTGATGGGGCTGGACGACTTATTCGAGGTCTACCCAATGCTGTTGTTAATGGACCTTTATGTGACGCTGAAGCCGCTTGGCGTGGCGCATTCTTGGCTCATGGCTCACTAACTGAGCCCGGTCGATCCTCTTCACTTGAAATTTCCTGCCCAGGCCCAGAGGCTGCACTTGCTCTAGTTGGTAGTGCCCGTAGGTTGCAGATAGCTGCCAAGGCGCGCGAGGTGCGTGGGGTAGATCGAGTAGTTATTCGCGATGGTGATGCCATCAGCGCTTTGCTGACGCGCTTAGGTGCGCATCAGTCGGTTTTGGACTGGGAAGAACGCCGAATTCGCCGAGAGGTGCGGGCAACGGCCAATCGCTTGGCAAACTTTGATGATGCCAACTTGCGCAGGTCGGCCCGGGCTGCCGTTGCAGCCGGCGCCAGAGCCCAACGGGCCATTGAGATTTTGGGCGAGGAAATCCCTCAACACCTGCTTGAAGCCGGCAATTTACGCGTTACCCACCAGCAGGCCAGCCTTGAGGAATTGGGCGCACTAGCCAACCCACCGATGACCAAGGACGCGATTGCTGGCCGGATTCGCCGTTTGTTGGCAATGGCAGACAAACGAGCCACAGAATTGGGTATTCCCAATACCGAGGCGGGTCTGACCCCTGACATGCTTGATGCCTAATATCTACTAGGATTAGGTAATGCTGCACCGGCGCAGCGCCCAAGTCGTCGACTCGGGCTCGCGGTGCAAAGGCTCCGCGAAATCAGAAAATCTGTATCAGCAGACTTATTTTCGTAGGAGAATCGCATGACCGTGCGTGTAGGTATCAATGGTTTTGGTCGAATTGGCCGTAACTTTTTCCGGGCAATCCAAGCCTCAGGTGCCGACATTGAAGTTGTAGGTATCAATGACCTAACTGACAATGCCACTCTGGCTCACCTTCTGAAGTACGACTCAATTCTTGGCCGTTATCCAGCAGATGTATCGTTCACCGACGATGCGCTAATCGTTGGCGGCAAGTCAATCGCAGCCCTTTCCGAGCGCGATCCAGCCGCTTTGCCTTGGGGCAAGCTTGGCGTTGACATAGTCATTGAGTCAACCGGTCACTTCACCGACGCCACAAAGGCGGCAGCGCACATCACCGGTGGCGCTAAGAAGGTCATCATCTCAGCTCCAGCTAGCAACGAAGATGTAACCATCGTTATGGGTGTTAACCAGGACAAGTACGACCCAGCAAACCATCACGTGATTTCAAATGCATCTTGCACCACAAACTGCCTTGCACCAATGGCCAAGGCAATCCATGATGCATTCGGTATCGATCACGGTCTTATGACAACCATCCACGCTTACACCAACGACCAGGTCATCCTTGACTTCCCGCACAAGGATCTCCGTCGTGCTCGCGCGGCAGCGACCAACATGATTCCAACCACAACTGGCGCAGCGAAGGCTATCGGCCTAGTAATGCCAGAGTTGAAGGGCAAGCTTGATGGTTACGCGATGCGCGTTCCAGTCCCAACAGGTTCAGCAACTGACCTAACCGCAGTTCTTGGTCGCTCAGTAACCAAGGAAGAAGTTAACGCTGTAGTTAAGGCTGCAGCTGAAGGTCCATTGAAAGGCTACTTGTCATACACCGAAGATCCGATTGTGTCTTCAGACATCGTGACCGATCCATCATCTTGTATTTTCGATGCATCGCTAACCAACGTGTTGGGTAACACCATCAAGGTTGTTGGCTGGTACGACAACGAATGGGGTTACTCAAACCGTCTCGTTGACCTAACCAACTACATCGCTGCTTCGCTGTAATCACTATGGCAATCCGCGGAATCGATGAATTAGACGTTGCTGGCAAGACCGTTTTAGTCCGTAGTGACCTAAACGTGCCACTTGATGGCAGCATAATCACCGACGATGGTCGTATCAGGGCGAGTATTCCAACAATCAAAGCGCTCCTGGATAAGGGTGCCAAGGTTGTGGTTCTAGCTCACCTTGGCCGACCAAAGGGTGAACCAGATGCGAAGTATTCACTTGCCCCAGCAGCAACCCGTCTAGGGGAGTTGCTGGGCGCACCTGTGGCACTTTCGCCTGTTACCAGTGGCCCAGAAGCTGCTGCAACTGTTGCCGGTATTGACTTTGGTCAGGTAGCAATGCTGGAGAATGTGCGTTTTGATGCACGCGAAACCAGCAAAGTTGCCGAAGAGCGTGCTGCCCTAGCTGCTGAATGGGCACAGCTTGGCGACCTTTACGTCAGCGACGGTTTTGGTGTTGTGCACCGCGAACAGGCATCGGTTACCGATCTTGCGCGCGCATTACCACATGCTGCTGGTTACTTGGTTGAGGCTGAGACAAAGGTATTCACCAAGGTGCTTACTGATCCAGAGCGTCCATATGCAGTTGTGCTGGGCGGCTCAAAGGTTAGCGACAAACTTGGCGTTATCAAGAACCTGTTGAAGTCTGTCGATCGTCTAATTGTTGGTGGCGGTATGGCCTACACATTCTTGGTGGCTCAGGGCTACTCAGTCGGTAAATCGCTTCTTGAAGTTGATCAGGTTGAAACGGTTAAAGGTTTAATCCAGACGGCTGCAGCAACTGGTGTTGAACTCGTTCTGCCTGTTGATTTCGTTATCGCTGACGATTTCGCACCTGATGCCAACACCCAGATTGTTGCTTCTGACTCCATCCCAGATGAGTGGGAAGGCCTGGACATCGGTCCGGCTACCCGCGAACTTTTTGCTAGCAAACTTGCTGAAGCAAAAACCGTTGTTTGGAATGGTCCACTTGGCGTATTCGAAATGCCAGCATTCGCTGCTGGTACTCGCGCAATCGCAGAGGCAATCACCAAAGTTGATGGCATGACAGTTGTCGGCGGCGGCGATAGTGCTGCTGCTGTGCGCTTACTTGGTATTGACGAAGCTGGATTCAGTCACATTTCAACTGGCGGTGGCGCAAGCTTGGAATTCCTAGAAGGTAAGAACCTGCCGGGTATCGCTGTACTAGAGGAGAACTAAATGTCACGCACGCCATTGATGGCCGGCAACTGGAAGATGAATGTTAATCATCTAGAAGCCATTGCACTTGTGCAAAAACTTGCATACATGCTTAATGACGAAGACTACGCAAACCTTGATGTAGCTGTATGTGCCCCGTTCACTGATCTGCGATCCGTGCAGACCTTGATTGACGCCGACAAGTATTCAATCAAGTACGGCGCTCAGGATTTGTCACAGCATGACAAGGGTGCGTACACAGGCGAGATCAGTGGTGTGATGTTGGCAAAGCTTGGCTGTTCATTCGTAATTGTTGGGCACTCGGAGCGTCGCCAGTACCACGGTGAATCAGATGAAATCGTAAACGCAAAAACAGTTGCGGCACTTCGTAACGAAGTGACCCCGATTGTTTGTGTTGGCGAAGGTCTAGACATCCGCAAGGCTGGCGATCAGGTTTCGTACACATTGGCTCAGGTTGATGGCGCACTCGCTGGTTTAACAAGCGAGCAGGTAGCAGGTTTGGTTATTGCCTACGAACCCGTCTGGGCGATTGGCACGGGCGAGGTTGCAACTCCTGAAGATGCTCAAGAAGTGTGTAGTGCTATCCGTGCCCGCGTTGCCGAGCTTTACGATCAGACAACTGCTGATGCAGTTCGTGTGCTGTACGGCGGTTCAATGAAGTCGGACAATGTGGCCTCAATCATGGCTCAGCCAGATGTTGATGGTGGTCTTGTCGGCGGCGCATCCCTTGATCCTGATGAGTTTGTGGCTGTTTGTCGCTACCGATTGCACGGATAGTCCGAGAGTTGGCCCGACTTTGTCATAAAGTCGGGTAAAATGAAGAAGTTGCCCGAAACTGGGCAGTTCAGGAGATACGAATGATCGCGGCATTACAGGTTGTTTTGGCCATCACCAGCTTTTTACTGATTGTGCTAATTCTTTTGCACAAAGGTAAAGGTGGCGGTTTATCCGATCTTTTCGGCGGCGGCGTAAGCAGTTCTCTTGGTGGCTCATCGGTTGCCGAGCGAAATCTGGACCGCATCACGATTGCACTTGCTGTCATTTGGGTGGCGGCTATCGTAACTCTTGGTCTTTTGCTCAAGTAATTCTTGATTAACTTTTAATTCGAAAGGGATAGTGCCTTATGCCAAGTGGTAGTGCAATTCGTGGAAGTCGAGTAGGCGCTGGACCTATGGGTGAAGCTGAGCGTGGTGATGCCGCTCCTCGGATTCTGATTTCCTACTTCTGCGCCCAAGGTCACGAGACTTCGCCAAGTTTCGCTCACGACGCAGAATTCCCAATCGAATGGGACTGCCCAAAGTGTGGTCTACCAGCTGGCCTAGATCGTGAAAACCCACCGCAGGAAATCAAGACCGAGCCTTACAAAACTCACTTGGCCTATGTTGAAGAGCGTCGTAATGAAGAAGACGGCCTTGAAGTTCTAGTAGAGGCAATGGCTCGCTTGCGCGGCAACTAACAAAATTTAGAAGTGGCTCTGGGGAAACCTGGGGCCACTTTTTTGTTTGCGGTGGGGGATTTGCCAGATGGATTACATCCAACCGACAGGGCGAAGTCCCAGTAGGCAACTCCAAAGCCTGTGGATGAGTGACTTTCATATGGTTCTATAAGCAGTACTACTCTGAAATGCCTTTAATTCATAAGATTGGATCAGACAAATAGCGACTAAGAAAAAACAAGCCGTAGCAGTTCAGGCAGATCATTACACATATCGAATCTCTTGGTCGGCTCAAGACAGTGAATACATTGCAACAGTCATTGAATTCCCATCTTTGTCCTGGTGTTCTGATTCACGGGAATCTGCGCTCAATGGCCTCACCTCGGTAGTGGAAGAAGTATTGCGAGACCTGATTTCTGGAGGTGAGGAGATACCCAAGCCATGGGATGAACGAACATTCTCAGGCAAATTCAATTTGCGACTCGGTCCAGATCTGCACAAAAAGGTTGCCTTTGACGCCGCAGAGCGTCAGGAATCCATCAACACATACATCGTCAAACAACTTGGACAAGCAACCGCAGGGTAAGGCGAATTGGGTCCTGCCAATTATTCTCGAACGACCGAAGTTGATTAATTAGCGGCGAAGTCAGTTATGAGGCGAGTTTCAAATTTGCCATGCACACCACAAGCTGGAGTTTGAGCAATCATCTGCTCCGTAATCGGTTCATCGACCAGAATGTTGGCAACGGCCTGGGACTTAGCTTCGCCACAGGCCACAATCCAAACTTGGCGTGATGCATTGATAGTTGGGTAAGTCCAAGACACTCGAACTGGCGGTGGTTTAGGACTATCTGTAACTCCGACAACTGCTTCCGTTGAATACAGCGTATCTGAATGCGGGAAAATTGAGGCGACATGTCCATCTGGACCAAGTCCGATGATTGAGACATCCATCAACGTATTGTCGGCACAAAATCGCGTGGTGGTAGCAAGATGAAGTTCCTGCGCGTAAGCCGCTGCTGAAGCCTGAACATTTTCACTGGTTTCCGGACCAGCAACATGATGAACTTTGCCCAGGAAACTTTCAAGCAGTGGCTCCAAATTCAAATCGTTACGATCTTCGTGCCCGCGCGGAACATAGCGCTCGTCGCTGAACCAAAGGTGAAGTGTGCGAGTTTTTTGAACTACTGGGTTTGATAGTAAGGCGGCGTTGATAGCCACGCCAACTGTGCCACCGGTGAGTGCGATGTGCACATCCGCGCCCGCTGTCGACTTCGCGGAAATCAATTCAACCAGGTCAGCAACAACTGCATCGACAACTTCGTCAGGCGTTGGCAGGGAAGTGACTTGGATGTCGCCCATGACTACTTTGATTTCTTCTTCGGTTTTGCTGATGATGTAGCAGGTTTAGCTTTAGCCGAATCGGTCTTTGTCTTACTGCTAGCAGACTTAGCACTCGTCTTCGATTTGATTGGTGCTTTTGCTTTCTTCGCTTCACTCTTTGGCGTTGGATGCAACACAGCATCAACACCACGCAAGGCCTGCAAGTAAATCTCGTCAGGATCTAGTCGGCGAAGTTCCTCAGCCAAAAGTTCGGCCATGTTGCGTCGAGGCAGTGCAACAGGTGACTCCGGCGCGTTAGGAATAGAGAGTTGAGCCACGCGACCATCGGGACGAGACAGTGAAACCTCGCCCTGTGTGGTTTTTAGAACAACTTTTGTAATACCCGGCCCTTTGTCGTGCACAATTTTTGTCGGCACATGCAGGCGCTTGCGTAACCAACCGGCAAGTAACAAGGAACTCGCTAACCGTGCTTCGGAATGCACAACCACTTCTTGAACGCGACCAACAGGCTGATCTAACGCAGCGGCCAGCATTGATCGCCAAGGGGTTGTGCGGGTCCAGGCAATGTCGGTGTCACCAGGTTTGTAGTTGGATAACCGAATGCCAAGCTCTTGAATGTAGCTCGCTGTGTTGTTGGTGTCGGTAATGCGGCGCTGAGCGTGCATGCCAATGGGATCGGATGATGGGTTATCTGGTGCTTCACCCGGCCACCAGGCAACAACAGGTGTGTCAGGAAGCAATAGCGGAATAGCCACTGACCCTGCATGTTTAGCAAGCTCTCCATGTAGGCGGCAGGCTATAAGTTCGCCAGGACCTTCATCGCCACCAACTTGAATCTGGGCATCAAGATGAGCCGTGTCTCGACCAGGGCGTTCAATCAAAGCAATCACACGCATCGGATGCTCACGCGCTGCGATACTTGCCGCTGACAGGGCTTCGGCTTGGTGCATTTCGTCAGTCAGTATCAGCAGTGTGAGAACCATACCAACTGTAGGGCTACCCATACGGCGTCGCTCTTCGTTGATAGCCGCCGCAACAGCATTTGCTTGAGTGTTCTCTAAATTGATCATGGTCGGCGCCACATCCGACCATCGCGGGCCATCATTTCGTAAGCGCTTTGTGGGCCCCAACCACCGCTGTGATACTGCTCGGGTTGGCCACGCTTTGCCCAGCGTTCCAAAATTGGATCAAGAATTTTCCATTGAAGCTCAACTTCTGAATGACGCGGGAACAGCGGTGGGTCACCTAAAAGTACATCCAGAATCAAACGCTCGTACGCCTCTGGGCTTGCCTCGGTGAACGTGTCGCCGTAGGCAAAATCCATGTTGACGTCACGAACTTCAAGGGCGGTACCCGGAACTTTAGATCCGAATCGCACTGTCATGCCCTCATCTGGCTGAATCCGGAACACAATCACATTGTTACTAAGTTCCTGTGTTGCAGTTGAGCTAAACGGCAAATGCGGAGCACGTTTGAAAGTTACTGCTACTTCAGTCACACGCCGGCCCAATCGCTTGCCAGCACGCAAGTAGAACGGGACGCCAGCCCAGCGACGGTTATCGATATCTACGCGAATTGCAGCATAAGTTTCAGTGATCGAGTTGGGGTCAATGCCATCTTCTTCAAGGTAGCCTTTAACTTCAACTCCACCTTGCCAGCCGGCAGCGTACTGCCCGCGCGCACTATGTTTTTCGATGTCACGAGGGAGCACCAGAGCGCTGAGCACTTTTTCCTTCTCGATTCGTACCGAATCGGCGAGGAAAGAATTCGGTTCTTCCATCGCAGTAAGCGCTAGAAGTTGAAGTAAATGATTTTGGATTACGTCACGAGCTGCGCCAATCCCATCGTAGTAGCCAGCTCGACCACCGATGCCAATGTCTTCGGCCATTGTGATCTGCACGTGGTCTACATAGTTTGAATTCCAAATAGGTTCGTACATGGCATTGGCAAAGCGAATCGCCAACATATTCTGCACAGTTTCTTTGCCAAGGTAGTGGTCAATGCGGAAGACCGAGCCACTGTCGAAAACTGTGCCAACAACTTTATTTAGTTCGCGAGCACTCTGAGTGTCGTGACCAAACGGTTTCTCAATCACAACTCGCCGCCAGGCATCTTTGGCTGCATTTGCCAGTCCTGAGCGGCGAAGTTGATTAATCACATCTGGAAAAAGACCCGGCGGAATCGAAAGATAGAAAGCATGATTACCTTGGGTGCCACGAGTGGCGTCTAATTCGTCAACAACTCTGCGTAACTCGTCGAATGATTCATCACTGTGAAGATCCCCAGCAACAAAACGAATGCCTGATGCCAGTTGCTGCCAAACCTCCTCACGAAACTCAGTGCGGGCATGATCACGAACTGAGTCATGCACGATTTGCGCGAAGTCCTGGGTTTCCCAATCGCGTCTGGCAAAACCCACCAGGGCAAACCCTGGTGGCAGCAGCCCACGATTTGCAAGATCGTAGATTGCAGGCATCACTTTTTTACGAGCAAGGTCGCCAGTAACACCGAAAATGATTAGCGAACAAGGGCCAGCAACTCGGGGGAGCCTTCGGTCGTTTACATCACGTAATGGGTTGTTCACTTGGCACCCTGCAGCGCAGTTTCGATACTTGCAAGTAGCTGCTCCCAAGCAGCAATGAACTTACTTACTCCGTCAGTTTCAAGTTCTGTGAATACTGCGTCGGCTGAGACTCCAAGTTCAGCTAAATCAGCCCAAACTTGACGAGCAGTAGCGCTTGTGCCGGTTACAGTGTCACCACGCACAACGCCATGATCTGCCACGGCATTCAATGTGGCTTCGGGCATGGTGTTCACGGTGTTAGATGCAACAAGTTCAACAACATAACGAGTGTCTTCGTAAGTTGGGTCTTTTACGCCGGTTGAGGCCCAGAGTGGTCGCTGCACGTGGGCACCTTTACTTTGTAAATCCTTCCAGCGTTGCCCAGCGGTTACCTCTAGGAATGCCTGCCAAGCCAGGTGGGCGTTAGCAATCGCTGCTTTTCCGCGGACAGCTGCAGCCTGGGGTGTACCAAGTGCATCAAGTTCTTTGTCGACAAGAGTATCTACTCGACTAACAAAAAATGAAGCAACAGATTCGATCAAGCTAAGGTCGTGGCGATTAGCTTCGGCTTTCTCTAGGCCAGCTAGCCAAGCATCTAGCACTTGGAGGTAACGAGCTTGGGAGAAGATCAGAGTTACATTAACGCTGATTCCCGCAGCTAGAGTCTCTGTGATTGCTGGCAAACCTGCTCTGGTTGCGGGAATCTTGATCATGAGATTTGGTCTGTTTACTGCCAGCCAGAGTTCTTGTGCTTGCGCAATGGTGCCAGCGGTGTCATTAGCCAATCTCGGATCAACTTCAAGAGAAACACGACCGTCAACATGGCCAGACTTTTCCCAGACCGGTAGAAAGATATCGCAGGCTGCGCTCACATCATGCACTGTCAAGGCTCGTACTGCTTCCTCGGCTGATGCCCCGGAGATTGCAAGTTCTGCCAGTTGTGGCTGATATTCGGCCAAACCAGAAGTCATGGCCTTTTCAAATATGCTCGGGTTGGTTGTAACGCCGACAACACTCTTTGTATCGATTAGTTGTTGCAGGTTGCCAGACTCAATCCGGTGGCGATCTAGATCATCAATCCAAATAGATACTCCCGCTTCATACAGCGCGGCCAGTCGTTCATTTTGCATTTCTTACTTCGATTCATTAGTTACTAGTGCGGTTGCCGTTGCAACGATTGCTTCAGCGGTTAGTCCAAATTCACTGTAAAGCTTGCCTGCCGAAGCGGAGGCGCCAAAATGTTCAATACTGATTACCTCGCCACTATGGCCAACATATTTCCACCAGCCCTGTGCGATACCGGCTTCGATAGCCACTCGTGCCGAGACATAACTTGGCAAAACAGATTCGCGATATTCAGCGCTCTGTTCGTCAAACCACTCCAAACATGGTGCTGACACAACACGTGTACTAATGCCATCGGCTTCAAGCAGTTCGCGTGCTGCAATTGCGATGCTAACTTCGGAACCCGTTGCAATTAACACAACCTGTGGTGCAGACGAGCCATCAACGATTATGTAGGCTCCACGCTTAACTAGTTCGACATTTGTTGTGTGCGCGCTTTCTAAAACCGGCAGGTTCTGACGCGAAAGCGCTAAGGCGGCCGGCTTGTTGTTCTCGATTACCGCCTGCCAAACGCTTGTCGTTTCGTTGGCATCAGCTGGGCGAATAACCGCAAGGTTTGGAATCGCGCGAAGTGCCCAAAGGTGTTCAATCGGCTGATGGGTTGGACCATCTTCACCGACGCCAATTGAGTCGTGAGTCCACACATAAGTCACGGGCAAATCCATCAAGGCGGCTAGGCGGACAGCGCCACGCATGAAGTCGCTAAAGACCAAGAATGTCCCACCAAATGGGCGAGTTAGCCCACTAGTGGCAATTCCGTTCAAGATTGCACCCATTGCAAATTCGCGAATACCAAAATGCAGAATTCGCCCATGCGTGCTGGCATCAGGCATATCGCTAGATGCGGGCAAGAAAGACTTTCCACCCTCGATAACTGTTAGATTGCTCTCGCCCAAATCGGCGGAGCCACCCCAGAATTCTGGAAGGGCAGCAGCTATAGCCTGAATGACCTCGCTAGAAGCCTTACGAGTAGCAATCTCGGTACCAGAAGCGAACTTAGGCAAATCTTCGTGCCAGTTGGCAGGCAAGATTCGTGCTTTAAGGCGTTCAAGTAAAGCAGCTTTATCTGGGTTATCCGCTTGCCAGTGCACAAATCGTTCTTCCCAAGCAAGGCGCAATACCTGACCGCGGTCTGCAACGCTTCGAGTGTGCGCTAGAACTTCGGCCGGTACCACAAAACTTTCTGCTGGATCTACACCAAGCAGTGACTTAGTTGCGGCAACTTCAGCCTCACCCAACGCTGAGCCATGTACTTTTCCAGTGTTCTGCAAATTGGGAGCTGGCCAACCAATTATGTTTCGCACTCGAACAATGGTCGGACGGTCAGTTACTGCTGTTGCTCGGGTTAAGGCTGCATCGAGGCTTTTAATGTCTACGCTGCCATCGCTTGCCATGTCTACATGGTCCACATTCCAGCCGTAAGCGGTGTAGCGCGCTAACACATCCTCGCTAAATGACACCGCCGTGTCACCTTCGATTGAAATGTGATTGTCATCGTAAATCACTACTAGATTGCCAAGTTCTTGATGGCCAGCAAGTGAAGAAGCCTCAGAGGTAATACCTTCTTGCAAACAACCATCACCTGCAATTACCCAAATGCGATGATCAAAGATGCTGGTTCCAGTCGGTGCCGAATCATCAAGCAGGCCGCGTAGGTATCGGGCTTCCATGGCCATCCCAACGGCGCTGGCTAAGCCAGTGCCAAGCGGACCAGTTGTTAGTTCAACTCCTGCAGTGTGTCCAAATTCCGGATGACCGGGAGTTTGGCTATTCCAGGTACGAAATGACTTCAGATCATCCAAGTCAAGTCCATACCCAGAAAGGAAAAGCTGAATGTAAAGCGTCAGACTGCTGTGGCCATTTGAGAGCACGAATCGATCACGGCCAAGCCAGTGTGGATCAGTTGGATCGTGGCGGAGATACTTTTGAAAGAGCAGGTAGGCAACTGGGGCTAAGCTCATGGCCGTGCCTGGGTGGCCGTTGCCAACCTTTTGCACACTGTCCATTGCCAGACATCGGGCGGTAACTACCGCTTGGTCATCAATTGGTTGCCACGAGAATTCGGTCACACCCTTTAGCGTAGTCAATAGGTCGCGCAGAATTACGGTGACATTGCCAAAGTTTGCCGGTCTTGGTCAGCGGTGAAGGTAAAGGGGACTGCCACTCAGAGCGAAGGTAGACTGAAGGAGTGTCAGCGGCTTCCACAAACAGTTCTTCCGAAGTTCGCGCATCGGCAAAATCTAGTCGGCTAGGCCGAATCGGTGCCTATGTTGCACTTACGAAACCCCGAATCATTGAACTGCTTTTAGTAACAACTATTCCCACGATGTTTCTTGCCGCCGACGGCTTTCCGCCTCTGGCACTTGTCTGCTGGACAGTATTCGGTGGTGCTTTAGCTGCTGCCGGCTCGAATGTACTCAACTGTTATTGGGATCGGGACATAGATGCGCTTATGCATCGCACCGAGAATCGTCCATCGGCTACGGGCGAGATTTCAGGAGCCAAGATTTTGACGTTTGGTGCACTGCTGTCTATTGCCTCCTTTGGGGTACTTTGGCTTAAAGTTAATTCTTTATCAGCTTGGCTCGGCTTAGGGGCGATTACCTTTTATGTTGTTGGCTACACGATGGTGCTGAAGCGCCGGACTGCACAAAACATCGTGTGGGGTGGGGCAGCAGGTTGTATGCCGGTGCTAATCGGTTGGGCAGCTGTTCAGAACAAATTGACCGTAGTGCCCTTGGTTCTTTTTCTCATCATTTTCTTTTGGACTCCGCCACACTATTGGCCGCTATCACTGCGCTATCGCGAAGACTACGCGCGAGCAGATATTCCGATGCTGCCAGTGGTTGCCAGCGATGAAAAAGTTGCAAACCAGATCATCGCTTACTCCTGGGTGATGGTTGCTGTTTCTTGGACTCTAAACTTGGCCGCCGACATGTCAATCGTTTATGACCTGGTAGCAATGACATTGGGTGGCTTCTTTTTGGCCGAGGGATATGCGCTTCGCACAAGAGTCAAAAATGGTGTAGCTGACCTTAAACCAATGCGACTATTTCACTGGTCCATAACATATCTCTCGCTGTTGTTCTTGATGATCGGATTAGATCCATTTATCAAGCAACTTCTGCCTTAGCTGGTAACTTTGGCGAAACTGTTAGAGCTAACAGGTGCAAAGTGCTAAGCCATAATACGCAAGCGCCCAAGACATGCAATGCCACTAGCACCCAAGGTAAACCGGTGAAGTATTGGATGTAACCAATAGCGCCCTGAGCTAAACCAACAGCTAGCAAAATCAGTGAGCGCCTCAAGAAAATCCGATTCGAGTTGTTAGCCAGTACCGCCACAATTAAACCAATCAGAAGCCCAAAGAAGAGCTGCACAGCAGTTGCATGAACATGAGAGACGGTAACTGGGTCAAGGCCTAAGCGCGGAACATCTGCATTATCGCCAGCGTGCGGCCCAGTGCCGGTGACTAATGTGCCCAGGACAATGATCACAAGTACTAGCGCAGTGATTGCTTGGATCAAATACTTAACGGGCTTGGCGGTTGCATTACTTACTGCTTCATTTGCTTCACTGGCTCGAAGTAGGAGGAAGTAGGAAACGCAGATCAGGCCAGTCGAGACCAAAAAGTGAGCAGCAACAGTCAACGGGTGCAAACCAGTTAGAACTGTGATGCCACCAAGTACGGCTTGGAACAAAATCCCAGCAACCACCCCGAAGGCTAATTTGGTTAAATAAGGTCGGGTCGGTAACCCACCTGCCCTGCGCTGACGATTGATAAGTAAAACCGTGACAAGCGCCGCCAGTGCGATCAGCATCAGCACGCCAGTTAGTAATCGATTGCCAAACTCAACGTACTTGTGCCAAGACTCGGTTTGCGCGCTCGTAGGGGTAATCGAACCTGGGACACATTCGGGCCAGGTTGGGCAGCCAAGCCCCGAGGAGGTCACCCGGACAAGCGCCCCGGTAACCACAATTGCAGTCTGGGCAATCAAATTGGCACGCAAAATTCCACGCTGCCAGGCGGTTAAAACAAGAGGCACAGAGCAAGCCTACTGACTAACTTGCTCGGTCAAATCAGGCTAATGCCCTTAATTGGCGGTAATTCGGGAAATACGCAACAATGGAGTTGTGAAAATAACTAATTCAGGTGCCGGCAATGTAGCCCAGGCGCTCCTGCAACACGGAGCTATGACTCCGGTTGCTTTGGCTGAATTATTGAACCTGACAAGTGCAGCAATCCGGAAGCATCTGGATACCTTGACCGAGCAGGGTCTAGTTGAATTCAGCGAGCGAGCTCCGTACGGGCCAGGCGCATTGAATTCAAGTCGCGGTCGCGGTCGTCCGGCTCGAGTATTTTCGCTAACTGCAAAAGGTCGAGCTACTTTTGGTAAGCGCGAGGAGAGTATCGCACTTGCAGCCGTGAAATTCTTAGAACAAAAAGGCGGCGAAGCAGCAGTAATCGAATTCGCCCAGCAGCTAGCTGCCACATTTGCAGCAAATCATCCAGAAATAACTGCACAAAATTCGATGACCGATCGGGTGCACGCCTTGGTTGAAGCGTTGAACTCAGATGGCTACGCCTCCGACATCACTAAGGGCACTGGGAATGCGGCACAAATTTGCCAGCACAACTGCCCAATAGGTGATGTAGCCGAACAGTACCCACAGATTTGCGAGGCCGAGCGGGCCATGTTCTCCGAGTTACTCGGTGTACATGTGACCAGACTTGCCACGATTGCAAAAGGAAATCCGATTTGTACCACCATGGTGCCAAATACCCGAAGGGAAACCGCATGACGACCCAACAAGAACAATTAGATGCGCTAGGCAATTATGAGTTCGGCTGGCACGATGCCGATGTCGCTGGTTCCAATGCAAAGCGTGGCATCAACGAGGAAGTCGTTCGAAACATCTCAGGTCTCAAAAGCGAGCCAGATTGGATGCTAGATTTACGCCTTCGCGGTCTTAACCTCTTTGGCAAAAAGCCAATGCCAAACTGGGGAAGTGACCTAACTGGTATTGATTTCGACAATATTAAATATTTTGTGCGCTCTACAGAGAAGCAGGCTTCAAGTTGGGAAGATTTACCAGACGATATCAAAAACACTTATGACCGTTTGGGCATCCCAGAAGCCGAGAAGCAGCGTCTGGTTGCAGGTGTTGCAGCTCAGTATGAAAGTGAAGTTGTTTATCACAAGATCCGCGAAGACTTAGAAGAACAAGGCGTCATCTTCGTCGACACTGATACCGGCTTGCGTGAGCACGAGGAATTGTTCCGCGAGTATTTTGGCACGGTAATTCCGGTTGGTGACAATAAGTTTGCTGCATTGAATACCGCCGTGTGGTCAGGCGGCTCATTTATTTATGTGCCGAAGGGTGTTCATGTCGAGATTCCACTTCAGGCCTATTTCCGAATCAACACCGAAAACATGGGACAGTTTGAGCGCACGCTGATCATTGTTGATGAAGACGCGTATGTGCACTACGTAGAAGGCTGCACCGCACCGATTTACAGCAGTGATTCATTACATTCCGCAGTTGTTGAGATTATCGTGAAAAAGGGTGCGCGTTGTCGTTACACCACAATTCAAAACTGGTCTAACAATGTTTACAACTTGGTAACCAAGCGGGCAGTAGCTCACGAAGGTGCAACCATGGAATGGGTTGACGGCAACATTGGTTCAAAGGTCACCATGAAGTACCCAGCCATTTGGTTACAAGGCCCGCATGCAAAAGGTGAGACGCTCTCTATCGCTTTTGCTGGTGAAGGTCAGCATCAAGATGCGGGGGCCAAGATGGTGCACGCAGCACCGTTTACCTCTTCGTCAATTATCAGTAAGTCTGTTGCTCGTGGCGGTGGTCGCACTTCATACCGTGGCTTGATTCAGGTTCTTGAAGGTTGCCATGGTTCAAAGAGCACGGTTAAGTGTGACGCGCTACTCGTTGACGACATCTCACGTTCAGACACCTACCCATACGTAGATGTTCGTGAAGATGATGTATCGCTAGGTCACGAAGCTTCTGTATCCAAAGTTTCCGAAGACCAATTGTTCTATTTGATGTCACGCGGCATGAATGAGGACGAAGCAATGGCCATGATTGTTCGAGGCTTCGTTGAGCCGATTGCACGCGAACTTCCAATGGAATATGCCCTCGAACTAAACCGGTTGATCGAGCTTCAAATGGAAGGCGCGGTCGGATAATCGTGACTGCTGTAACTGAACACGAAGTTTCGCTGGTCCCCGCTACGGACCATTCACCAGCCATTGTTTCGCTAGAGGTCACTGATTTTCCGGTTCCAACAGGACGGGAAGAAGAGTGGCGCTTCACTCCACTTAAACGCTTGGCTGGTCTGCACGAGTTAGTCACGCCAGAAGGCACAACTATTTGTGTTGTAGCTGATGTGTCTGATGGGGTTACCTTCTCGCCGACTGCAGTTAAATCGGATGAACGCCGAGGGTTTACTGATCGTGTTTCGGCGGCCGCCTGGAACAAAGTTGCTAGTGTTGCCCGCCTCGATATCGCAAAAAATGTCGAAGTAGATGCTCAGATAATCACCATTACTGGCAATGGTAGTTATCAATACGGGCAGCTCGACATCAACGCTGCCGCATTCTCAAAAGCGGTAGTAATCATCAATCATGTTGGTTCTGGCACAAATGTAATCAACTTAGATATCAACGTGGCTGACGGAGCAAACTTAACCGTTGTATCACTGCAGGACTGGGCTGACGATGCGGTACATGCTGGTCAGCATCGCATCTCAGTAGGTCGAGACAGTTCAGTCAAACATGTGGTGGTGACGCTCGGCGGTGATCTTGTTCGAATTCTGCCGAGTGTTCATTACACAGCGCCCGGTGGTTCTGTGGACCTGATTGGCCTGTATTTTGCCGGACCAGGACAACATGCTGAACAACGGCTTTTCGTTGATCACAGTGTGGAAAATTGTCGAAGCAATGTGATGTACAAAGGTGCGCTGAACGGCAAAGATGCCCACACTGTTTGGGTGGGCGATGTTTTAATTCGCTCGAATGCAATTGGAACTGACACCTATGAAATCAATCGCAATTTGGTACTAAGCGATGGCGGCCGGGCAGACTCGGTACCAAATCTGGAAATTGAAACTGGTGAGATTGCTGGCGCAGGGCATGCAAGCACTACTGGTCGCTTTGATGACGAGCAATTGTTCTATCTAGAATCTCGCGGTATTCCTGCCGACGAAGCTCGTCGCTTAGTACTGCGCGGGTTCTTTGAAGACCTGTTGAATCAGATTGCAGTTCCGGAAATCAATGACACTGTGCGTGAACGTTTGGAAACCAAGTTGGCAGGTGGTGCCTAATGTCACACAGTTCAATTGTAGGTAGGCTATCCGACTTTGCTGATGGGAAGCCACACAGAGTAACCGTGGATGATCTAGATGTTTGTGTTGTGCAGGTTGATGGGGAACTTCATGCCATTGACGACATCTGCACGCACGCTGAAGTTTCACTTAGTGAAGGCGATGTCATTAATTGCACCATTGAGTGCTGGATGCACGGAGCAATTTTCGATCTAAAGACCGGCGCGCCACTAGGCCCGCCTGCAACAACCCCAGTGCAGGTGCACACTGTCACACTTGCCGAAGGTGATGACCCAGAAGTTCAAATTACCCTCAACGAAACTAGGAGATAGCCATGTCCGTACTAGAAATCAAAAATCTTCAGGTGCAAGTCAGCACTGATGATGGACCTAAGGACATCCTGCGCGGCGTAGATCTAACAGTGCGAGCTGGTGAAACTCATGCGCTGATGGGCCCTAATGGTTCTGGCAAGTCCACACTTGCTTATGCCATAGCTGGACATCCAAAGTATGACATCGTTGGCGGCACCGTAACTCTAGACGGCGAAGATGTCTTGGAGATGAGCGTGGACGAACGGGCGCGCGCCGGCATGTTCCTAGCCATGCAGTATCCAGTTGAAGTTCCAGGCGTATCTATGTCTAACTTCTTGCGCACGGCTGCAACCGCAATTCGCGGCGAAGCTCCTAATCTGCGCAACTGGATTAAGGAAGTAAAAGGGGCAATGGCCGATCTGCAAATCGATGAAGTATTTGCAGAACGAAGCGTTAACGAGGGATTCTCAGGTGGTGAGCGTAAGCGAGCCGAGATTTTGCAGCTTGAGCTTCTGCAACCGAAAATCGCAATTTTGGATGAAACGGATTCGGGTCTAGATGTCGACGCCCTTCGAGTGGTGTCTACCGGCATAAATCGAGTTATCGAATCCGGCGACACAGGCGTGTTGCTGATCACCCACTTCACTCGGATTCTTAGTTATGTTAAGCCTGATTTCGTTCATGTGTTCTACGATGGTCGAATCGTTCGTGAAGGTGGACCAGAGTTGGCTGCCGAGATCGAAGAGAACGGTTACGCGCAGTACGTCACTGCTTAAATATGTCGGTGCTTGATGTCGCAGCTATCCGCAAAGATTTTCCAATCTTGGCGCGGACAGTTCGTGATGGCAAAAAACTTATTTATCTAGACAGCGGAGCAACTTCCCAGAAACCTACTTCAGTACTAGATGCCGAGCGCAATTTCTATGAAACACACAATGCTGCAGTTCACCGAGGTGCTCATCAGCTAGCAGAGGAAGCAACTATAGCCTTTGAAAAAGCTAGGCAGAACATTGCCGCATTTATCGGCGCACAAGCAAACGATCTAATCTTCACTAAGAACGCTACTGAGGCAATCAACCTAATCGCCTACAGTTTTGTGAATGCAACTTTGAAGCAACTCAGGGGAGAGGCGCTTCCGGCAGGTGCTGAGCGGTTCGTTTTAGTCGAAGGCGACGAAGTTGTTGTCACTGAAATGGAACATCACTCCAACCTGGTGCCATGGCAAGAGTTATGTGCAAAAACTGGTGCAGTACTGAAATGGATTGGTCTAACAGATGATGGTCGGTTGAACTACTCTGACTTAACTACGGTTATCACGCCCCGCACCAAAGTTGTCAGTTTTACTCATCAATCTAATTTGTTGGGGTCAATCAACGACGTTGCCAAAATAACTGCCGCTGCCCGGGCAGTCGATGCCATAGTCGTATTGGACGCCTGCCAAAGCATTCCGCATATGCCAGTTGCAGTTTCCGAACTCGATGTTGATTTCATTACATGGAGTGGACACAAGATGCTCGGGCCCATGGGTATTGGCTGTTTGTGGGGACGATCTGAGTTGTTAGCTAGCCTTCCACCTTTTATTTCTGGTGGGTCAATGATCGAGACAGTAACAATGGAGGCCTCTACATTTGCGCCACCTCCACAGCGCTTTGAGGCTGGCGTTCCAATGGCTGCCCAAGCTGTAGCACTCTCGGCAGCGGTCGATTATCTGCAAGCTATCGGGATGGATAAAGTTGCTTCCCACGAGCACGAATTAACAAAGGTTGCACTCGCTACTTTAGGCGACATCGACGGGGTGCGGATTCTCGGACCTACTGATTTCACTGATCGAGGGTCAGCGGTTTCATTTGTTGTCGAAGGAATCCATCCGCATGATGTAGGCCAAGTGCTAGACAGCCTTGGAATCGCAGTAAGAGTTGGCCATCACTGTGCTTGGCCAGTGTGTCGCCGTTACGAGGTCCCGGCAACCACGCGAGCAACTTTTTATGTTTACAACGATTTAGCAGACATCCATGCACTTGCAGACGGAATTAGGCAAGCTCAGGAATTTTTCGGGAGTAATTGATGCAGTTAGAACAGATGTATCAGGAAATTATTCTGGATCATTACAAACATCCCCACGGCAAGGGGCTAGCCGATAATTTCACCGCCCAAGTCCACCATGTGAATCCAACCTGTGGGGATGAGATTACGCTCCAAATAACCCGAGATCCCGCGGATGGGCAAAAACTCCTAGTCAGTTATCAAAATCAAGGGTGTTCAATCAGTCAGGCCTCTGCCTCGATTTTGTTTGATCAGCTCAATGGTCAAACTCTGCCAACTGGTGAACTCGCTGTCGGACATCTGGTGGCTATGTTGCAGCGGATGGAGGAGCCAAATGAAGAGATTTTGGGCGACGGGATTGCCTTGGTGGGAGTTGCCCAATATCCCGCTAGGGTTAAATGTGCGCTACTTGCGTGGATGGCATGGAAAGACGCCGCCATTCAAGCTTTAGGTCAAAACCAGGCAACAGTGGGGGAAAAATGACGATGGAACCAATGAACTCCGAGGATGTACTGGAGTTGATGCGTGATGTAGTCGATCCTGAGTTGGGCATCAATGTTGTTGACCTTGGATTGGTTTATGACGTCGAGGTTGACTCTGCCAATGTTGCGACTATCAATATGACACTCACCTCAGCAGCCTGTCCATTAACCGATGTTATCGAGGATCAAACTCGCGCAGCACTAGATGGTCATCTTTCCGATTTCAAATTGAACTGGGTTTGGATGCCTCCTTGGGGTCCAGACAAGATAACAGATGACGGCCGAGAAATGCTTCGTGCCTTAGGGTTCAATATCTAAAATGCTGAACCTCTTTATGCCTCTACTGAACTAATGCGATCACATTAGTTGTTTTCCATTTTCTATCCTCAGAGGTATTTATGATTCAAGTCACTGATATTGAGTTGCGTGCGGGCGCAGAGCTTTTGCTCGCTGGCGCTACTTTTCGAATTGATGCCGGCGATAAAGTTGGCCTAGTTGGCCGCAACGGCGCAGGCAAAACAACCCTGACTAAAGTCCTTGCCGGTCAGAGTCAACCGGCAGCTGGGCAGGTTGTCGCTGGCGGCACCGTGGGCTATTTGCCACAAGACCCGCGCACCGGCGACCTTGATGTTATTGCGCGGGACCGAATACTAAGCGCTCGTGGATTAGATCAGATTATTTCTAGGATGCGTCAACTTGAGATCGACATGGCTAGCGATGACGAGGCCATTCGTGAAAAGGCTATGCGCAAGTACACAACAGCGGAAGCGCAGTTTCAAACGGCTGGCGGTTATGCTGCCGAAAGTGAGGCTGCTGCACTGGCTGGAGCACTCGGTCTTTCACCTGCGGCTTTGACGCAGACTTTGAACACCCTTTCGGGCGGTCAGCGGCGACGGATTGAATTGGCTCGAATTTTGTTCAGTGGTGCAGACACCTTGCTCCTGGATGAGCCGACTAACCACTTAGATGCCGATTCAATCGTCTGGTTGCGCTCATTTCTTGCTAATCATTCTGGTGGACTGATTGTGATAAGTCACGATGTCGAACTTTTGCAAGCCACCGTAAATAGAGTATTTCACTTGGATGCCAATCGTCAGGTTCTGGATGTCTACAACGTTGGCTGGAAGAAATATTTGGAAGCTCGAGAATCGGACGAACGACGGCGAAAACGTGAGCGGGCTAATGCAGAACGAACTGCTAGTGCCCTGCAATTCCAGGCAGACAAAATGCGAGCGAAAGCCAGCAAGGCTAAAGCCGCCCAGAGTATGCAAAAACGAGCCAATAAATTACTTGAGGGTCTAGAAGCTGAGCGGGCGTCAGATCGAGTAGCGAAACTCAGATTTCCAACGCCAGCTCCTTGCGGTAAAACTCCACTGATGGCCACTGGCCTCAGTCGCTCATATGGATCACTCGAAATATTTACCGATGTTGATCTGGCCATAGACCGCGGATCTCGGGTAGTGGTACTTGGATTAAACGGAGCTGGAAAAACTACACTGCTTCGGATTTTGGCAGGGGTAGACCAACCTGATACCGGACAACTAGAACCTGGCCACGGTTTGAAGATTGGCTACTACGCCCAAGAGCACGAAACTCTGGATGAAGATCGCACAGTCCTGGAGAACATGACATCAGTTGCAGCCAATCTTTCGGATGCACAAATTCGAAGTGTGCTTGGTTCTTTTCTTTTTTCTGGAGACGCGGTGAGTAAGCCAGCTGGCGTACTCTCAGGCGGTGAAAAAACGCGATTGAGTTTGGCAATGTTAGTTGTCGGGTCAGCTAATGTGTTATTGCTCGATGAGCCAACCAACAACTTAGACCCAGCTAGCCGAGCCGAGATTTTGGATGCGCTAGGCACATTCGAAGGAGCAGTTGTCTTGGTCACACACGATGAGGGAGCGGTAGCCGCACTCAAACCAGAACGCGTGCTTCTCCTGCCAGATGGCGTAGAAGATTTGTGGAATGAAGATTATTTAGACTTGATTGCCTTGGCCTAGTAGGTATGGCTACGTATTCACTAGGCCAAGGCAAAGTAGTTAATCGCGGTTGAGAATTGCCAATAAGCGCAGAAGTTCGGTGTAAAGCCATACCAGAGATACGGTAAGTCCGAAGGCCAAGCGCCATGATTCCCGCTGCTCCACGCCCTGG
>Ga0214923_10001464_pt1 | contig 33441 bp, 21 predicted proteins | sample LL1510_MetaG_FD_177993 | JGI IMG/M metagenome (GOLD analysis project Ga0214923, IMG submission 177993) | Freshwater microbial communities from Lake Lanier, Atlanta, Georgia, United States - LL-1510 | ecosystem: Environmental > Aquatic > Freshwater > Lake | place: USA: Georgia | collected...
TATTAAAGGGGGAGGGAGTGAAGGGGGAGAAGGAGAAGAAGAAGGAGAAGGTGTTAAAGGGGGAGGGAGTGAAGGGGGAGAAGAAGAAGAAGGTATTAAAGGGGGAGGGAGTGAAGGGGGAGAAGAAGGAGAAGGTATTAAAGGGGGAGGGAGTGAAGGGGGAGAAGGAGAAGGTATTAAAGGGGAAGTTGTTTCTTTTATTTTTAATTTTTTTGGTCTTCCTTTTTTCTTTACAACGTTCAAAATATTGTATTCTTCAATATAATTGGTCACAATTTGTGTTGTATTGAATTGTGAAAGTTCTTGTTGTATTTCACTTTTAAGTATTTGTATTTTTAGTTCATTTAAATCAATCAAGGGTTCATTTTTATCGTTATTCATGATGACTCTGTAAATAGGAATATCATATTTTAATACTTTAGAGCAAACAATATATACAAATTTCTCAGGTTGAGATTGTGTATAAAAACCTATCAAAAATTTTTTATTTAATAATGGTTTATCATTTTTTTTTTTCGTTGATACGAAAATGGATGGAATTTCATATTTATTTAATAGAATCAATAAATCTAAATGTATTAAATAATACGAAGAGCTTATAATCATTTCTTCAAAATTATTATCAATATATGTTAATTGTTTTTCATTTTTAATGATATTTAGAATTTTATTAATTTTATCTGTATTCTGAAATCTTTCTGTCAAGTTATAGTATTGATTAATTAATTCTAATCTTAAATCATTGATAGAAATATCGACATCTTTTATTCTTTTTAATAAATCTTTTATAAATAAAAATCCACAAGTTTCGGATCTTTCATATAAAATTTCAATACATGTATTGGGAAAAATATCTCTTAAATATTTTTTACTCAGAGGAGATTTTTGGGAGAGTATTTCATTTTTAGAACATTTTTCAGATTCTTTTTTATACAAATAATCTTCAATATTCACCTTATTGGATAAATATTCTGTATTGATAGGATTAGTATTATCATATGTGTTTTTATATAAAGCGTTTATATTTTCATTTTCCATATTTTCAAAATATTTAATGAGTAACTCTTGTAACAATATGATTTCATTATTTGTTAAATTATAATCAACTTTATGGAATGACAAATATCTATTTTGTTTAAACATAAATGCGCGTATCCGATTGTATCTTATTAATTCATCTGATATTTTTGTAAAATATTGTATTTGATTATCGTCTTTATTTAATAAATTATATCTTGGAAGAATAATAATACATTTATTAACTTTTAATTTTTCATCAATAATTAATTTACAAATAGGATTATTCGAACAATTATTAATACTGCAAGTATATAATTGTTCTTCATTTAATGAATTAAAATAATCATCCGTATTATTTTCAATAAATAAAATATGGTCGCCAACTAATTCTGTGATGAATGTAGTAATTAGTTGAAGTTTATCTTTATAATTTATCTTTTTATCATTCAAAATATTTATTAATTGTTTTCTTTCTGAATTATTTGAATAATTATTTAATAAATCTCGTATTTTATTGCGAAATATGTTATATAGTTTAGTTTCACATTTAATAGATTTAATAAATTTCTTCCTGTTTTTGTCATATTTTTTATTTGTAGATGAATTATAATCAGCTAATAGATAATCGCTATCTTGTATAATAGGTATATCATCAATCTTCATAGATAAAGGAATGGGTGGATCTATTTTTATAAATTGGTTAGATATAGTTATAAATCCAACAATAACTTCATTATCAACAACTTTGTATAATGAGTTTTCTTGATTATCTTTATTTTTTGTTTTATCAAAAGTGGAATAGAAATGTATTAAGAATTTTAATGTATCATCGTAATTATTCCACATGGTGTCATTAATTAAGATATATGTGTATTCTTTCTCATTTTTTTCTATTAGTTTGTTTTCTTTTTCGTTTTCTTTCATTTGTTTTTCTTCCATTACTGATTTTTTTTGTAATTGCGTTAAAGATGATGGGTAGCAAGGTATAAATCCTTTAATTTTATATTTTGTGTCCTGTGCTATTACACCTATCACTTTTCCATCATAATTCACAACTTGATTAATTATTTTATAATTTCTATTTTTCAAAATAATTATTAATTCATCTAATAATAATGCATGTTTAAATCTATATATGTTGGGAAACGTGTGAATTATTCCACATTTCTGCTTAAATATGGGTTTTACAATCTTTTGAATAAATTGTCTAAAAATTGGAGACAAATTGTTGTCATATTCACTGAATGACTTTGAGATTAGTATATTTCTTTTTTTTTTGGTATATAAATAAACAGGTTCAAAATATTCTTCTCTTTTTACAATTAATATGCTCCTTTTCCTGCTGTTATAGTTAAATAAAGAATAATGATTGCTGGGACATACTAACTCTATATTATCTGTTATATCATCATTGGGAATTTCAAATATTATTAGATTTAATCCTCCTTCAAATAATTTAGGATTGGGATCACATATCATATCCCATATATAAGTATAATCAATAAAACTACTATCATTCATTAAGAACTTTTTAAAATTATTGAATGAATTCATAATTTTTTTTGAAAAAATAGATGATGACATATTTATACTTGTTGTTTCTTCTTTTATTTCTTCATTTTCTTTATCCTTCTCGTTTTCATCATCCGCATTATAAAATGATTTTATTAAATCACCATTTTGATATTTCATGAATCTGTCAACTTCTAAACTATCTATTAGAATTCTTTTCATTTGTTTTATAGTAGGAACATCTCTCTCAGCGTTTTTTATATATTTAGTAATTAATGGTTTTCCAGTTTTATCATCAACTTGTGCATAGAAAAGAACATCTGCAATACAAGCTATAAATGATTGATTGATATTATTTTCAACTCCATGACGTAATAAACATCCTTTACCTATTTCTATGTTAGATAAATTATTTATATCGTAACATGTGTCATAAGAATTTCTTAATATTTTCAATAAATTTACAGGTATAAATCCCCATCTATATTCTTGCAAAGGGTATTTATCAGGACCTTTTATATAATTATCAGTTTGTAATTCTGTTAATAATTCTAATTCTCTTTTTCTTTCAACCTCATCTTTTGTGTCTTCTAACATTTCTTGTATTTCTTGTTTCTTTTGTATTCCTTCGTTTCCTTCATTTCCTTCATTTCCTTCATTTCCTTCATTTTGACACATAAGTCTTCTATTTTTCATCGTTTTTGTGCTCCAATTATTGTAACAACATGGCAAACACAAACCACTCGGAGTTTTCTCTTTATGAAATCCTGGAAATCTTCTTTCATCTTCTTCATAGAATTTATACACAAACCGATCTTTTGGAACAACTTTGGCGTTTCTTGGAATAATTGCATCCTCAACATTTGATACTTTTTTTCCACATTTTCCATTTAATATATCTTCTTTTGTAATCATTTTATTAGTTAGTAAGCACCAATATCTAGGACAAGTATAATAATATTTTTTATCTACATTTCCTGTTTCATTGCCATAAGTTATAAAATCCGCTTCTTCATCAATATCATCGCCATATTCTTTTATTAATTCATTTTTTTCTTCTTCAGTTATAATTACTGGTTGTCTTCTATTAACAGATGGACACATTCTTGAATATAAATCAATCTTATCATTTTTTGCTTTTACAAATAATTTAGGCATTAATTTTTGAAGTTTATATGCAAAAGGATTGGGATATGTTAATTTTAATCCAACTATATCACTATCATCAAATAATAACTCTTTCTTTTTGTCATTTGATTCATTACTCTCACTACTTTCCTTCTCTTCACCATTACCACCATATACATCAGTATAAACTACATTATCTATTACAGGAACTTCGTTATCAAAATCAACATCAATATCTGTATCTGCAGAAACATTTCTTTCATTTATATTTTCTACACCTCTTTTTCTGCCTCTTTTTCTGCCTCTTTTTCTGCCTCCTTTTCTGCCTCCTGATTGGTTGGTGTCAACATCACTTTCAGAATCATTCTCATCACCTTCATCAAAATCTTCTAATCCAAGTGCTTCCAACAATTCATTTATATCCTCAACACTTTTTTCTACACCTACATCTACACCTACATCTACACCTACATCTACATCTACATCTACACCTGCCAATTCTCGATCAGGAATTTCACTAACTAGAGTCTTTACTTCAAAATTTTCTTCCATTTCTCTTAATTTTTCTTTTCTTTCTTGTATTTCTTTATTATTTATATCATCTGAAAACAACAATTCATCTTCTTTTTGCTTTTCTTTTTCTTCATCTCTTATTTTTTTTGTCTTTTTTTGTTGTTTTTGTTTTGATTGTTTTAATTCCGAACTAAATAAACTATCAAACTCTTCAATTGATAATCCAACATCAACATTTCTTAATATATTTTCTTTATCCTCTAAAATTTTTAAAAATGTATCAAAATATATATATAATAATCCAACATATTCTAATTTATCGACATCAATAAAACGCACATTTAATATATTAGTCCTTTTATTTAAACTTCTTAATAATTCTATGGTCGTTTGTATTCCAGGATTTATGTTTAATTTTTTCCTTATTTCTCTGTAATTTGTGTCTTTAATATCTTCTTGTATTAAATCTTTGATAATACTCTCAGCATCTTCACGACTTGTATCTTCAAAATTCTTAATTAGATCATCTATTAATTCATTTATAGTATTCACTTGCTTGGATCTTTCTAATATAAATATTTGTTGCATATTCAATTTATTAAAATTTGACACTCTTTTGTATCTTAATTTCATTAATTTATCACTTTTTATATCTTCTATTACAAATAACTTGGAAATACTATCTTTTATATTTTCTATATTGAAACTAAACATTTTACGCACATCATAGCTTATTTTCACATCTAACTTTATTATATCTATATTACTATCATAAACATTATTAAAAATAGGTATATTTATTCCTGAATAATTAAATTCTAATTCTAACACATTAGTTATAGGTGTTAATGATTGTGATATTAAAGTATTTAAATTCTTAAACATATACTTAAAATTCCCTCCATCATTTAATTCACTCTGAAAATACATATCTGTATATTTATCATTATCCTTATCCTTATCCTTATCATTATCCTTATCCAATAATAATTCTACTGGGGTTGTAAAATACGACAAATTATATATACGAATTTCTCCATTTTCATTTATCTCTATTATTAATTCATATGGGTTATTCACAAATACAGAAATTGATTTCTTCTTACCTATAAATTTTATTAATCTTAAAATTATATTCTTATCCAAATATGGAACACTCTTTCCATTTGTTAATTTATCTCTCGTATATAAACGATAAATATTTTCTTGTCTTGAACCTGGATTATATTTTATCAAAGGATAATTCTCATTCGTTTGTAATCTTTTAAAAATAATATCTAATGGATATTTCATATTTTTTTCATTTCTCATTACTAAATCTATCATTATTACTCCTGATTCGTTATTTAATAACATGTAATTTTGTCTTGATCTTACATTCACGTAGATATTATATAATTGAAATATTGTTTTATCCGTTGTCTTCATCTTTTTTATCTTTTCATTCGTATCTTTTATTAATAACTCTTTTATCTTATTTAATCCTGTAAAATCAACAATTTTTTCTTTTAATAAATACGGATAATAAATATTTATTAACTGATTTATATTCTCAATACTCATGGATTTTTCATTATTTATAACATCATTCAATAAACATACATAAATCTTATTATGTTTTATTATTGAACTATCCAACAATAAATTATTATTTAATGATATCCTTACATCCTCTATATTTTCTAATATATACACATTACTCTTCACAAATACACTATATATGAAATAAAACGGATCAGTTATAAAAAACTCATTCACAAATGATGACGATGATACTGATATGTTTCTCCTTTTATATGATAAAGTATTACAGACAAATATTTTATTACTATTTGAATCTAATTCATACATAGACAATATATCATTCATTTCCAATTGTAATTTTTCTGTCATCTGTTCTTTTCGATCATAGTATTTCATTGATAAACCATCTGAACTTTTCAACATAGAATTATTGAAAAAATCTAAATCTTTTATATCCATATTCACACCATTTCTAAAATATCTCCTTATATAATCACTTACTTTTACATTTTCTTCTTGTAAATAAAATAAATATATCTCTTCTATACATAAATTTATTTTATGAATCTTATTCAATACATCAACTATTTTTAATTTTATTACACCTATATTATCATCTAAAAATAAACTCAAATTCACAAAATAAATTTTTAAAGAAACATTTTTTATTATTTCTTCTATTTCTTTATCATCAAAAATATATTTTATAAATTCATTATTTGCATTATATAATTCAATTATATCACCTCTTCTATCCTTATAATTATCGTCACTACTCATTAAACTCGTTTCATCTACTCCATCTTTCTTATCACGAATTAATCCATTGAATATATAGATATTAGTTATATTATTTAACGACTCTAATCTTAATAATTTATATATAGGTATCGAGAACATAAATTATATTAATATTATTATATATTTTTTTTATACACCTTTTTACAATTATTCTGCTGTAAAACACCTGCATAGGGGGCGTTGTGCAACTTTCTCAAAGACAAAGTTATTCTCTGTAGTCTGTAGGGGGGGTCACTCAGGATTATCACTCTACCACTATTTTTGAAGACTCGAGATTAAAATATGGATTGTCAGTTAAATTCATACCACAATATTCCTTGTTATTATTCTTATAATCTATTGGAGTATAGATTTTTATATCAACAGCATTTATTAATAAAAACTTAAAATTCTCCCAAAAAACTAACTTATGCCCTTCTACTAACGTCATTATATGTGCTAATTCATGCAATGCAACAAATGTTAATGTATTTATATCTATTAATTTACTTTCTCTACCATCCATATATTTATTTTCATTTAAACAAAAAGCCAATTTTTCACCTTTATTCTCACTATACGCCGTATATTCACTTGTTGGTAATGTTTCACTTATCGCTCTAGGATTAAATCTTTCTGATAATCTTAATACATCTTTATCATTTGGATATTTGTTTCTTAAATAATGCACTAATTTATTACAATTTTCACTAACCATTGCAAGTAAATCTGCTGCTTGTTTTAATTCCTTCCTATCTCTTACACAATATCTCTCTCCATTTACGTCTGATATTATACATTTCAAAGTTATACTATTCCTTTCATATAAACTTTTTAGTAAAAAAAATAAAAATATTGAAAAAATTATATAATATGATAAACCGATGTTTTTTATCATATTATATATGTCTATAATAATTGCATCGACATCAAAAGATAAAAAATAAAATATTAAAGTAAAACTGCAAGACAAGACTGCAGGAGTTATTTACCCATGCAAAGGAGAAGGTGTCAAGTATGGGATGGGAGATGTACAGGAATTGTATTTTTGAAAGAAAAGGATAGAAGGGAATTTATTATATTATTGACCTCCCTGTCCTAATTCTAATGGAGGACGCATATAATCAGGCGTGATTGTACTCTGATTCCATGGTCCAACATTTATTTGCGGATTGGGTGGTTCAGATCTTATTTGTAAATTTGCATTCCTTAATGTTTGACCTATTGTGTCTATTCCTATGTGATAACCTGCCTTTAATAAATTTATATTTGCTAAATCTCCCTTACCTGATGGATTCAAATCCGCCCACTTACTATTATTGTCACGAGGTAATAAATCACTTGGATTTTGCACACTTGACCTTTCCATTGATGCATTAGACACATTATCTAATGATGAAAACACCTCATTACTTCCTTCTTGTGCTGGTTGTGGATACATATTCTCATTTTTTATAACTTTATTGTTCTCATAAGCTTTATTTTTTTCCTGATTAAATGTCTCATTATCCACATACATTTTTTTAGAATTATAATTTATTAATAATAAATATGTCACAAACAATCCAACTATTAATAATCCAAGAGTAGAATTATTTTTCATATTTCTAGACATTCTATTTAAAATATTTGCCATTATATTAATTAAGTGATAAAATATTTTTTGATTTAAATTATATTTTTTATACAAAACTATTTATTTTTTCTTCCTTTTTATTTATTCCCTGTAGGGGGCGCGTAGCCCCCTACATAAAAAATGAAAAGAAAACCCTTACTCTTTTCCTTCCCCTTAAAAACACTAACTACCTTTAAGGCTGTAGGGGGCTACGCCCCCCTACGACCCCCCTTTCCCTTGAAGAACGCAGAATACACGCAGAATACACGCAGAATACACGTAGAATACACAGAGAATGCCTTAAAGGTGGTTGGGTGTTTTTAAGGCTTTAGAGAATTGGGGAGTCGTAGGGGATAGGGGAGGGGGTCGTAGGGGGGCGTAGCCCCCTACATAAAAAATGAAAAGAAAACCCTTACTCTTTTCCTTCCCCTTAACAACACTAACTACCTTTAAGGCGAAAAACGCAGAATACACGCAGAATACACAGAGAATGCCTTAAAGGAAATGAAGGAAAAAATGAAAAGAAAACCCTTACTCTTTTCCTTCCCCTTAAAAACACTAACTACCTTTAAGGCGAAAAACGCAGAATACACGCAGAATACACAGAGAATGCCTTAAAGGTGGTTGGGTGTTTTTAAGGCTTCAGGGTTAAGGGTTAACATGTACAAAAAAGGCTAAAAGCACAGAGAGTCGGTGTCCGTTCTAGTGTTCCCTTACTCTTTCCTTACCTTTTGCGTAGCCCCATTCACAAAAACTCCTCAATATCATTATCATCTTCATATATATCACTTATGTCATCATGTTCATATATACTATTATCCATGTCATCATTATCTTTTATATCTAATAGATATTCGTTCTTAATATTTTTCATTTTTAAATAAGCATCAATCGCCTCTTTTTTTTTTAATTTCGCTTTATCATAAGCTTCTTTAAACAACTTATTATAAACTTCATTTGGTTTTTTAAGTTTGATTATATCGTCTTCTCCTTTATTTAAATCGTTAAAATCTACTTCATTCAAATCATTATTTTTATAATTTAAATCTATTATATTCAAATTTAAACCATTAATATCTTTTTCATTTTCAAAAATAGTTATAATGTCATTATCTTTAGAGGTGGAATCGGTCACATTATTTACTTTGTTTCCGTCTTTCCCATCTAAGTTTAGACATTGTTGTTTTTTATCAAAGTCAAAATATTCTTTTTCGGCGGATTCTTTGGTTTCCTCGATTTCTTTGGTTTGGGGATTATTTTCGTTATTATTCAATCTTTCTTTTTTCTCTTTTTCTAGTTCATAAATAGGATAAGTAGGATCTGCAAAGGATGCGTCCAACAATCTCTTTTTTTTCCTTTGTCTCATATTTATTTGTTCTTGTTCTCTAGATTGCATTTTAACTTTTTCCTCATCAACTCCTTTTTCCTCATCTTTAATATCTAAGGTCTGTGTCTGTGGCAGTAATTTTTTCTCTTTATCGATTTCTAAATTTTCTTTGCTTTCTTTAAAAGAGACTTCGCCTTCGTTGTCATTATCCGTTTCTTCTTTTTCATCAAAATGTAAATTTAAATTTTCTTCACAACGTTCTGTGTTTTTCTCTACCGAGAATGTTTCTAAATCTCCTAAATCTTCTAAATCTCCTAATTCTTCTAAATTTCCTAAATTTTCTAAATCTTCTAAATCTCCTAAATCTTCTAAATTTTCAACATTAATTCCTTCCGAAACAATATTAACACTACTATTGTATGAAGGTTTTTCTAATTTTTCTGTATTTGTATTTGTATTTGTATTTGTGTTTGTATTTGTGTTTGTATTTGTATTTGTATTTGTATTTGTATTTGTAATTTTATTATTTTTATCATTTTTGTTATTTTTTGTTTCTAAAATAGTGTCTAAATTTTCCCCTTCACATTCTTCACTGCCAAGTTTATTTTTAATTAAACAATTATTAAAAATTTTGAATTCTTTTATTAACATAGTTTGTTTTAATTCCAATTCAAAAATAAAACTTTTAGAAGAAAACTTTATTCCCTTTAATTCTATTATATTTATATAATGCAGATTTTCTACATTAAATAAATTAATATTTATTTTACATGTATCGGAATTTATTGCAGAATGAAATTCTGTTGCTGTTGCTGTTGCTGTTGCTGTTGCAGTTTCTATTGTTTCTTTGTTTATAAAGCTTACAAGGTTTTTGTCTTCTAATAGTTTATTCTGACAATCATAATTTATTAAATTATTTGATTCATCAAATATTCGAATATTATTATCTACAAACACTTTGCATGCATAATATTTACCTGATTTATATAATTTAAATATTGGAACTAAAATAAATTCTAAATCTTCTTTATTTAAACTATTTTGAAACCAATCTTTATTTTTTTGTAATAATAATTCTATACATCTGCTTTCTAAATTTTCAATCCATTCAATAAATTCAGTTTCGTTATTAGAAAATAATAGATCACAATAAAGTTTTTTTCCTGATTTAACTAATCCTTGTTTAGTTTGACATCTAGGTGTTTGAAAATATATTGGAAAATATTTGTTAGATAATAATTTTGTAAAATATGTGTCACCAAATAAATTAATTGGATTATCTAATGAGAATTTACTAAAATCAAAATTATAAGATGGTTCGATGATATTTTGCATAATGAATATAATTATTATATAACATAAAAAAAATAATGTTATTATAACATTATTTTAATATTTAATTTTATTATACTGAATGATCGAAAAAACAGATATTGACATTAAAAAAGAAGAATATCTTGAATGTGTTAAAGAGGGTGAATGCCTGAAAGAGGGTGAATGCCTGAAAGAGGGTGAATGTGTTAAAGAAGGTAAAGGAGCAGCGATAGCGATATTCAAAGAAAATAAAAAGGAAGAAAAACCATCCGACAACAATAACGAAATATTTGAAAACACACATACAAATGTAAGCATTGTGAATGTAAATTCATCAACCTGTGAAACTTCGGAATTATTATCCGCATTCAGCGGTGAAGACCCCCCTGTTTTACTTTCACCTTCCTCTTCCCCTTCTACAAACCCCCCAACCCCTTTAAGGCAAGAGGGGGGTCGCAGGGGGGTGATTCCCCCTGCAGGGGAGTTGCGTAGGGGATGCACATTATTCGATAGATTTAAAAATATATTTTTTTTTAATAATAAAAAAAACAAAAATATAAATATTCATAATAATAATAATATTTTAGATTATCATTATAATGAGTTAAAACAAGAAATAAAAGATTTTATAAATTATTTTATAAGATTAATCATAAAACAATTGTATCCATATATATATTTATTTATTTTTATTTTTTTAGTAAATATTTTATTGTCAATATTTATTATAACTTTACTACTAAAATTATCACAAAAATATAAAAACTAAAAAAATAGCAAGGGTCGTAGATGTAAAGAAGAACCTTGTGTTTTGTTGGGTGTAATGAGTAATAAAAAAATACAAAAATAAATTGTTTGAAAATATTTTATGTATATATATATATATATGATGAAAAGTATGTATAGAAAAAGTGATAAAAGAACTAAAAAAAGCAGAAGAAATACTACAAATAGAAATGTGTCATCAAATAAATATAAAGGACGAAAAAATTATTTTTATAAATATAAATCAAATAAATTTTATAAGAAATTGAGAGGTGGAAGTGATTATAATAATATTACACCTTCACAACAGTATCAGCAAACGACACCAAGTGCTTGGTCTTATGTGCAACAAGTGGTAGGTGATACTAATTCACAATTTAACAATACTTTCACTGGAACACAAGGAGGAAACATTCTTCCTTTAAATCCAGGTGTAATATTACGAGGTGGCAAAAGGACAAGAAGAAAATACAAAAATAATAAAAAAGGTGGATTTATAGTTCCTCTTTAATAGACGATATTTTTTTTTACTATTATATAATATGAATGAATTACAAGAGGAAGCGCTAGCCGGCGAGATTTTAGCGGGCAGCCTCAACTGCGGCGTGTGTGTGTGTGTGTGTTTGTGTATGTTTGTGTGAGGTGTTGGGGTTGCTTATAAAGAGGCTGACAATAATTTAATGTATAAGATAATAAAATTAAATGAAAACGTTATAAAGATAACAAAAACACAACAAATTCAACCTTTAACATTTAGTTATCTGAATTCTTGTATAGGATAATATTATTAAAGATGAAGAACAAAAGAAAAATATAATTGAATATATAAAAACAAACAGAATGGTCAAAAATATAAATGAGATAAAAAGATACAAAATAAAATAATTTATATTTGTATAATTAAATGTTAAATGATGAATTCTGTAATTTATATTTCAATTATGACAAAAATAATATTATGTGTGGAAATTATGTGATTCAAGATTTTAAAATAAGAAATAAAAGTAAAAATTATGATATAGATGCAGATGAATTGAGTGATGGATTGAGTGATGGATTGAGTGATGGATTGAGTGATGAATATGCTATACCCATAGGTTTATATTATAAAAGTATATATTGTCCCCCAATAATTTACGATAGAGAATATACACATGAAATGATTGATGAATCACTTTTTGATAATCTTTTTGATTTAGTTGTGATACAAAATGTAAAGTCACATACAAAAAAGAAGCAAAATAATAAACAGAAGAATAATGAATTATTACGAAAAAAACATAATAAAACAAAAAAATCTTAATTTAAATTCTGCTCCATGTAGAATGATTGAAAGGTGAAACCAATATTTCTGTTAATCTATCTTTCCAATAATTAACTCTTTCCATGAATGCGATGTCTTTCATAGTTATTGGATATATTGGTTGTTTTTTCATTAATTCTTGTTCTTCTTTTGTGATTCTCGGTTTATACCCATAGCAATTAACACCAAATCTTAAATGTGGATTTGCAATATATCCTCCATTAATTCCTGGATGACCGCAATCGTTCTCGTGTCCTTCTATATTTTGTAATTTTTTCCATGTTTCATATTGTGTTGGATACAAAATATATTGGTCGTCAGACCATCCATAATTACACCATTCACCGCCATCTTTGTATGCCTGTTCGATTTCTTCGTAGTTTGCTAATCTTGCTCCATAAGCTTTACATAAAGCTTTGGCATCATTATATACATAATAATTTCCTGGAATATTAAAGACTTGTTTTCTTAATAATATTTCTTTAACTGGTGCTTGTGTTGCTTCTAATCTTGATGTGTCAATTTTTATATCTACTTCTGGATGTTTTGTCATAATATTTTTAATTCTTGCAACTATATCTATACCAAAGAAATATTGTAAGAAATTCATAATAACAATCAGAACAAATAATATAATTAAAATAATTCCTAAAATATTAACTCCTCTTCCACTTATATTTTCTGTTTTTGGTGCATCTAATGAATCTTTCGTATTAGATTTAGTTGAAAACATAAAAATTATTAAATAAATGAATACAATGAATATTATTAATATAATAACAGGATTTATTAATAAAGAAGTCACGTAATCATATGAAACAACAGCAACATCTCCTAGACCTGTGTTAATATCATTTGTTGTAGATGTTAATGAATATGACATATATATAATTATATAAAATATATTTTTTCGTAAATACGTTATTTCCGTAGGGGCTTATTTATAATTTTATATATTTTTCTTTCTATAAAATAAACAATAAGCATTATTAGTTACAATATTATTTAAATCGTCGATCTCTGTTACTTCATCATCGTTAAATAAATACCATTTTTTATTGGCGTTTTGAATGAAACAAGTGTAATGACCTCCGTGAATATTTCCATGATGATTACAAACTCCATAAAGTTGATATTTATATTGTGATTTTTCGTATCCAACAACATAGTCTTCTAAATCTAAATTGTGAAGAGGAAAAATAATTTTATCACAATTTTTTTCGTTGTAATTATTAAATCTTTTTAAAACAATTATTAGTATTTTTGGAAAATTCCAAAATAAAACTTTTTTTTTTACTTCCTCCTTTTTATTCGTAAGTTCATTAAAAACACAATTATCTCCGTCCAATATTTCTTCTTTTGTATATAAATTAAAACAATCATATAAATTTATTTCTTCCAAAACACCTTTTGCTGTATTTTTAGCTGGAATACAAAGATTTAAAAAAAAGAAAGGTTCTACTATATTTTTAATATATTTGTCTTCACCGCAAAATAAATGGTCATCACATTTTTTTTGCATATTGTGGTTATTTTGAGTTTTTAGTGGTTGTATTAATGAAACTTGTAATCCATAAAATAAATCTATAATTTCTGAATAATCTTTTGAATACATTTTACTTAATACATTATAACAATTTAATGCTATTTTATCTTTTTCATTCAAAATTTTTCCATTTATTTGGATTTCAACTTCTCTTGAAAGTGAATTATGAAAAGTATCTAAAACAAATAATATAAATTCCGCAATATCATTTTGTTGAAAATTCTGAAACAACTCATTTTTTTTTTGATTAGATACAATATGTATAGTTTTAATAAATCTTTTTGGAATAATTATACAGTTTTTCTGCCACAACAATTCTCGTAAACAATTCCATTCAATTAATAACATAGTGTCTATTTTATCGTTTAATTTATCTTTAAAATTTTCATTATTCAAAAATAAATTTAATTCATATGTATGTGAAAGTATTTGCAAAGATGAATTTATAAAACAAGTATTTCCTAGATTAACTAACCCTGATAATCCTTTATTTTGAAATATACTATATTTTGTGTATTCATAGTCTTGTTCTATATCATTTATCTCATTAATTTGATTAATATTAAGCATTTTAATACGTTAATTTATAAATTTATATTTAAACATATTTTTATTTAATATACACTATATAATATATGGATAATTTACACTCCTCAAATCGTAATGATAGAAGAACATTAATGACATATCTAAATTATATCGATAGAATTAATTCGTCTATTAGTAGATTAATACGAAGAAGAGAAAACATTATAAATTATATCCTGAATTATACTCGTTGTATTTATTTTATCGACAATATTAATAATACAAGTAATACAAATAATCAAAATACAAATAATCAAAATACAAGTAATCAAAATACAAGTAATACAAGTAATCAAAATACAAGTAATCAAAATACAAGTAATCAAAATACAAGTAATCAAAATACAATTAATCAAAATACAAGTAATCAAAATACAAGTAATCAAAATATAAGTAATCAAAATACAAGTAATCAAAATATAAGTAATCAAAATATAAGTAATCAAAATACAAGTAATCAAAATACAAGTAATCAAAATACAAGTAATACAAGTAATCAAAATACAAGTAATCAAAATATAAGTAATCAAAATACAAGTAATACAAGTAATCAAAATACAAGTAATCAAAATACAAGTAATCAAAATACAAGTAATACAAGTAATCAAAATACAAGTAATCAAAATACAAGTAATACAAGTAATCAAAATACAAGTAATACAAGTAATCAAAATACAAGTTATCAAAATACAAGTGATAGGAGTAGGGGTAGAGGGGATGATCCTGTTTGGTTAGCATTTTTGTCTTCATCAGAGTTATTTTCTGCACTTCGTAGTGAATCATCCAGTCTTCCAAACATGCATATGTATTCCACGTTCGAAGATAATAATTCATTATCAAATTCACACAACTATCCGTTTCATTCAGATGAACGTCGTGATAATTATCAACAAAATTCATTCTATAGAACTCCATTACGATCTTCTCAAATGAGTTCTTTTCAAACGGAACATCCGCAATTAAATGAAACAAATAATTTAAATAATAATGATGAAATTTATAATTCAGGTAATAATAATTATTTAAATAATAATGAGAATACGAATAACGATCATAATATGTTTCATTATTATTATTATTATCCAAACGCACAAGATATGAGTTATAATAATTTATCATATAATAATCAAAATGCGAATAATTTATTATTAGGAAATATTTATTACAACATTTTACAAGTAATAGAAAATATAGTTTTGACACACACAGAAAATACACAAACAAATATAACTCCAACACAACAGAATATAGACGATGCGACAAATATTGTGAATTACAAAGATATTGTTTTTCCAGCTAATGATACTTGTCCTATTTCATTAGAGAGATTTAAAGAGAATGAAAGAGTAATCCAAATATGTAATTGTGAACACATTTTTCATATTGAACCTCTATATAATTGGTTTAATCGTAATTCTACATGTCCTGTATGTAGATATGATATAAGACAGAGTAACAATGATGGAGAGAGAGGACATAATTGAGATGCCTTCAATATCTATTCACTTATTTATATACATCAAAATACTTTTTGAGTGTATTATTTTTTCGTATTTTATTTTCATAGTCTATTAAAAATGGTTCAAACAACATTTTCTTTACTTGTCGTTCTCTATATTCTATAATTTTTTGTTCTATTTTCAAATTATCATTTTTATATTTTTGCTCTATAATTTTTACTTCTTTTTTATATCTTGTGATTAAGCATATTTTATGTTGTTTTTGCCATATTTCCAAGAGCACATAATTATATAATTGAATTATGGGTTTCATAATTTGGTTTGTAATATAAAATTCGTAATCAATTCTCAGATTGTTTTCTTTTATAAATTCAGGTGTTTCAATTTTATCACCTTGCAATAATTTCTCGCCTTTTTTTGTATTTTTGTGCACGTACATATAAGCTATTCTATCTCCAGGTTTGGGTTTGTTTCCAGGATCTCTTTCTGAAATTTTCATAGCTAAATATTTATGTGCGATGCTTTTTGGATTTTTATAATACGATCTGAGTGATTTTGTAATAATTAATTTATCATCATTAACATTTCCATTTATGAGTTCATTTAAACTACTTTTCACGAATTCTAATGATTCTTCTATATTTTTTTTATTCATCAATATATCTATCACACCGCCATATATATCTTTTACGATAGGTGCGTTGTCTCTTCTTTTGAGAACGATTCCCATTTCTTTTCTTTTACATTTATGGATGTCGTTCTCATATAACATTCCAACATATCTTTTTTTTGCTAATAAACAAAATGGCATGAAAGTTTTTTCATATTCAAAATCGTGTGGTTGTTTTAAAAATTTAGTCACTTCATTACAAGCTTTTTTTGCCAATTGAATTGATATGTCTAATGCTTCTTGACCACGTATATGTTGTCCGTTTTCATTTTTTAAATTAAAAGTGAAGAATACAGAATCTGTATCTCCGTATATATATTCTGCGTTCGATAAAACTTTTCCATATTTTGTTTCAAAACACTCGTTATTGTAATTTTCTTCAATCACCTTTTTGGCAAAAGTCAATAATAATCTTCCGATTGCTGTTGTAGATGCTGCAATATCAGGTTCATAAAATGTGCTAGTTTTTGCTCCCAATTGTCCGTATAATGAGTTCGCAGTCATTTTATAAGCAAGTTGTCTCTTATCCAAGATATTCTTCATAAATTCATCTTTCTCTAAAGCAATCATTTTTTTCGTATTTTTTCTTGCACGAAGTAACTCTTCTAATATTGAAGGCATTATAGCTCTATCTCCATTTTTATTTTGTGCAAACCTGCAAATTCTTACACCCACAAGTTCTCGTTTTGTTTTTTGATTAGTTTTCTTATTATCAAATTTATAAATATCAAATTTTACATCCACATAATTATAATCTTGTAAATTATCATATATATACTCGCCATGAATATTTTTTTCACCTTTTTCATCAATCAAATTATAATCTAAATCAAATGTCTTGGTCCAAACTTTACTGCTGGGACATAAATTTTCGGACAACATTGAGGATGGATATAATGATGCAAAATCACCCACACAAACAGGATTATCTAAATATAATCCGCATTTTGGTTGCAATACTATTGCACCTTCATAATTATCTTGTGAGTTTCCTTTTTGAATTACAGGCATCAATACATCTTTTTCCCTACATTTTTTTGATACATAACTCGTCAATTTTATTCCTTGACCTCTATATATTAAATAACTCATTGGAACACTGCACAATTTAGACATTTCAATTAAATCAGTGATTACATCCAATTTATTAAATAAATAATGCACCAAATTACAATCCTGAATACAATACTTGGCAACTATAGATCTTGCGGCAGGTCCTTCATTTGTTAATCTAAAAATATCTTTTGGCGATACATCATCCTTTGCCAAACACCATCTCATTATTTTTGCCTTTGGTTTTTCGTTTCCTTGTATTTCAAACCATCCTTGTTTTTTATTGATTCTTTGCACTTTAAACTTTTCGCCATTTTTATAATATTCCGATGAATAATTTATCTCTTCTATATGCACAAAACTTTCTTCATACAAACCCACCAAATTATTTGAATAAATCCTTGTTATATTTTCATTTTCACACCATTCTATTTTTTCTATTATATCACTTATATAATAACCTGAAACATAATCCAGCTTATAAGAACTCATATTTTCATTTCTTCTAATCCAATTCAACATATCCACTTGCATACGTCCATTCATTTTAATAATAGACAAATCATATGTGCCTGATGCCAAAGTTGTAGTGCTTCTATCAATATCAATTATATTTGTTTTTTTATTTCTAACACCACATAATTCTCCTTTATTTCTTGATAATTTTAAAAATTCTTCAATAATTCCCAAATCCCTTGCTCTTCTATACATAAATTCATAATCAAAACCAAAAATATTGTATCCCAATATTATATCAGGATTTTCATTGATCACCAAATCTCTCCATCTTAACAGCAATTCTTCTTCACTATCACAACTCTCTACAATTGTATTTCGTATATTTGGCAATTTATCGCAACTATTTAACACTAAACAATAATTTAAATATGGCTCTTTATTCCCATATTTCAAAAAGGTGGAACCAATAAATGTAACTTTGTCACCTTCTATTTCAGGTAAAATGGATTTCATTAAATTACACAAAATGTATATTTTTTCTAAATTATCCATATTTTTATTGACAACTATACTTTCAACTTTTAATTCTTTGTTTTCGTTCCAATCCTGCCCGCCTCCTATCCGCTTCTGCGGAGAAGAACTTTGCTCAATATCAAACTCATTAACATAATTATCTTCTTCTTGATAATTTAACTTCTCAAACATATATTCCAACGTTAAAATATTATCTTTTTCTATATACATTCCTTTTTTATCTTTGTTGTTTTGTACATTCAAACCTTGTGTTGAATATGATAAATCCAAAAATGTATTGATTAAATCTATCAATATATTTTTTTTATACTTTTTTTTTAAGATGACAAATTCTATCACAGAATACAATTCCGACACATCAAATTCATTGTATTCATTATTTTCGTTATATTCATTATCAATACTTTCTTCATCATTTATTATATTCTTACTTAATGCAAATAATATCATTTCTCTTAATTTGCTTCTTACATTTCCAACATCAGCAACATCCATTTTCATTCGATCATTTTTATCAAAATAATCTAAGATGTTATTCACCAATTTTTTATAACATTTGACAGGTAAAGGAAAATCTCCATGACTACTACTAGCTTCTATATCAAAACTCATTATTTTGTAAGGCACCAAATCTTCTTTATCATTTATACTACATATATCACAAAGACTACAAATATATTCATATTTACAATTAGTTTTTTTTGTTTTTGAATTATTTATTTCAATCGCATTTTTTAGACAAACCCATCCTGAAGGACTTACGCCACTAATATGAAACAATCTTAATAATGGAGGTATGTTCGCTTCATATAATTCAGTGTAAGTATTGTTAAATTTGTATCCGTTCTTGCACAATTTTGAATTATTATAATGTTTCACATTATCTGTTTCATCCAACAAATTCTCTATATTATCTATACTTATTTTTATTTTTTCGTTTTGTATTTCATCATCTGATAAATCATCATCTTTGTTTGATTTATCTTTTTCATAATATAATTGTCTTATTTTGAAATAAGGTAACATATTTTCAAACTTTAAATATATAAATTTATATTTTTTATTTGCATCAAATCCATACAATCTTTTCTTCTTAACCAATCTACAATCAATTATCAAATTCATTGTTTTCTGTCCAAATTTATTTTTCAAATGTTCTAAAAAATCATCTTTTTTTTTGTTATTCCAATCATTATCTACTTTAATGTAAAAGAAAGGTTTATAATCATATATTAAGACACTTGCACTTTCGCCCATTTCATTTAATCCAAACATCTGGACCATAAATATATCTATGTCATCATCTACGTCATCATCTACGTCATCATCTACCTGAATTTGTATCAATTCATCGTCGGATTGGGTTTTATTTTCATTTATAATATCATTCACTATATTTTTATTTTCAGTAAAAGTGTTGAATTCTAATAATTTAAATATATGACGTTGTTGTGTATTTGTATTTGTGTTTGTATTTGTGGACATATCCATATTTATTATGATTATAGATGATTTTATATATAAATGTGTTTTATTTATAGATAGATGTTATTATTATAATATAGAAATATGTAATACAATATAATTCAATTTTAATTCCATCTCCGAAACCGCCTTCAACGATGTCAAAAAAAATTTATTCCTTTATAAAAAAAATTATTCTCCGCAACAGCGTGGAATAACTTTCTCAAAGACAAAGTTTCTCAACAAATTTTATTCGTTGAGAAGAAACCAAACTATGTTTGGTTATTCTCCGCATACTGCGGAGAAGAAATGTAAAAAGGTGTAAAAAAGTATTTTTTTTTTATTTATTATTATTATTGATAAAATGGATATGTATAAAAAAAAAATAAATCATAAACCTATTTCTGCAATTGCCGTTTTTAGTGACAATAAAATAAAAGGATATGTTAAATTTATAGAAAATACTAAAAATAATAATGTGTGTATTATGGGACATTTGAGTGGATTGTACAAGAATTATTTACATGGATTTCATATTCATGAAGCTGGTGATTTATCAGATAAATGCACAAGTATGTGTGCGCATCTTAACCCATTTCACAAAAATCACGGAGGACCAAATAGTAAAGAAAGACATGTGGGAGATTTAGGAAATATTCAAACCAACCATAAAGGCGAATCTGATTTTATTTTCTATGATAATATGATTAAATTAAGAGGATATAAATCAAATATTATTGGAAGAGGTTTGATAATTCATGATATGACTGATGATTGTGGAATGGGAAATAATAGTGAGAGTCGTATTACAGGAAATGCTGGAAAAAGAATTGCTTGTGCAGTAATAGGATACGCAAAAGAAAATTTTATAGATTGAATATATATTATAACAAGAATCATAACCAAACATAACGACTTTGAAGTAAAATATAATGAAAGATAATAAAGATAATTTTTAAAATTTATTATTATTGATTATGATAATAGATATTGATTATAGAGAAAAAGAGTTATTTCATAATTGTAAAGAATTATTACAAAACAAACATAATATATTTAAAAACTATTCTGATTCTCAAGAAATTATTACAATTAATCAAAAAAAATTAGACATAGGAGACATCATTATAAGCAGTGATGATAATATATTAATTATTATAGAAAGAAAAAGCATATCTGACTTATCTTCAAGCATCAAGGATGGAAGGTATAGAGAACAAAGTTATAGATTACATAATTCAAATATTCATAATCATAATATTATATATTTAATAGAAGGAGATATTGGTAAATATCAATCATTTAAACATAAATATAATAAATTAACTTTATATTCTAGTTATTTGTCTATCATATATTATAAAGGATTTTCATTATTCCGCACAGATAATATATATGAAACATCTATTTTTATTATTAACACAGCTTTAAAAATATATCGTGAAACAATGAAAGGAAAAAAAGAGTTTTATAAAAATGAAAATAAATCACATATTTGTGCTATGAGAAAGTATATGGAAAATAATAATGAACAAGAACAAAAACTTGAAGAAAAACTTGAAGAAAAACTTGAAGAAAAACTTGAAGAAAAACTTGAAGAAAAACCAGAAGAAAAAGAACAAACACAACATAATGTTAAGGATAATTATACAAACGTTGAATTAAATGACAAAGAATACGTTCAAGTTAATAAAAATATTAAAAAAAATAATATTACAAAAAATAATATCGGTGAATGCATGTTATGTCAAATACCAGGAATTAGTAGTAATACTGCATTAGTCATTTTGGATAAATTTAAAACTATTAGAAATATGTTAAATGAATTAAACACAAATAAAGATTGTTTAAACGATATTTTCTTAAAAGATAAAAATGGAAAAAATAGAAAATTATCTAAAAAAATAATTAATAATTTATTTTATTTTTTTACATAATAATTACATAACGCCCAACACCACTCCAACACCTATCCTATTCCATACATGCGGACATTAATGGTTGGTGTGAATTATGGATGTCACATTCAGAGGCAGATATCAACACCATCTCTTCGTAGGGGATAGAGCAACCACTGCGACCCCCCTTTCCCTGTAGGGGGCGTAGCCCCCCTACGACCCCCCATTCTCGAAACAAAAAAAAACCCAACCACCTTTAAGGCTGTAGGGGGCTACGCGAAGGGGACTTCGTCCCCCTCCAACCCCTTTCCCTTGAAGAACGCAGAATACACGCAGAATACACAGGGAATGCCTTAAAGGAAATGAAGGTAAAAATGAAAAGAAAACCCTCACTCTTTTCCTTCCCCTTAAAAACACTAACCACCTTTAAGGCAAAAAACGCAGAATACACGCAGAATACACGCAGAATACACGCAGAATACACAGGGAATGCCTTAAAGGAAATGAAGGTGAAAAAATGAAAAGAAAACCCTTACTCTTTTCCTTCCCCTTAAAAACACTAACCACCTTTAAGGCGAAAAACGCAGAATACACGCAGAATACACGCAGAATACACGCAGAATACACGCAGAATACACAGGGAATGCCTTAAAGGTGGTGAAGGTAAAAATGAAAAGAAAACCCTTACTCTTTTCCTTCCCCTTAAAAACACTAACCATGTAGGGGGCTACGCCCCCCTACGACCCCCCTTTCCCTTGAAGAACGCAGAATACACGCAGAAAACACGCAGAATACACAGAGAATGCCTTAAAGGAAATGAAGGTAAAAAAGAACAATGAAACACCCTTCCCCTTAAAAACACACAACCACCCTTTAAGGCAAAAAACGCAGAATACACGCAGAAAACACGCAGAATACACAGAGAATGCCTTAAAGGTGGTTGGGTGTTTTTTTGTTCGGAGAATGGGGGGTCGTAGGGGGGCGAAGCCCCCTACAGCCTTAAAGGTGGTTGGGTTTTTTTTTTATTTTTTTGTAATCTTGTATTCTAATATTTTTTAATTTTTGTATTTTTATATTTTTGTATTTTTGTTTTTTGTATTTTTTTGTTTTGTTTTTTATTTTAGTATTATATGTATCAAATATTTTGTTATATTGGAATTATTGTATTTGCATATACATTACTAAATTATATTATCCAAATATTTTATGTTCAAAATTCTGTTATTGAAAACTTAACTAGTGGAAATGATACTACTATTGATGTAAAAAATATAAATGGTGAATTAGCAAATTCAGAATCTTATGCCAATACTCTGACAACAAAAAGTTCAACATTATTAAATAGTTTATCTTTAACACAATATAAAAAAAATTATGAAAATATCATTCTTAATTTGGATGAATATTTAGATGTTTTAATGTTAAAAAATGTTTTAAATATTAATTTAACGGACGAACAAAAAACATTTGAATCGCTTAATAAATTAACGATACTAAAAAATGCCAAGAACACCTTAAATGATGTTATAAAATATGTTGACATTAAATAACGATTCAAAAAATTGTTATCATCCATTGTGCAGAATAAATTATTATGGAATTTTTATGAATACTTCATTATCTTTATAATATCCATTATCTACAAGTGCTTGTGTATATGCTGCACCACCCCAATTGGGATCCATAGCATTGTCACTGTATAATCCAAGATATTCTGAGTTTTTTATTGCATCCATTGTATCAAGAGGTGTCAATAATCCAACATAGTATGATGTTTGATCGAACGCTGGATAACTATTCCTATTATATGGTGGATCATTTTTTGTTGCATCTACTAACAAAGTATTTTGATTAAATTTAAGAGGCAACGGCACGTTTGTAGTGGGAGGTAAACCACCTTGTAGATCATAAATACTTGGTCTAACTTTATATATGGGGTTTCCTTGCGAATCATAAATGAGTTGTAAATATAACACAGGACATCTTATCCCTGCACCCTTTTGCCAATCCAAGAATTCAACATATTCTTCCAAATTATTAAATTCTATTGGATTTACACCTGGCACTTTTCCAAGCTTGGAATTATACAAGTAATATTTACATCCTTTTTGTATTAATAAATTAGGACATCTGTAATTTTTTTTTGTATTAGTTCTATCAGTTTCAAAACCCTCATATAAGTCGTTGTCGTTATACATTTTCATTTGTAAAAAATGTATAAAAATATACATCAAATAAACAACAATTATAACTATAGAAATATTTACAAAATGTGAATATGTAGGAGTGAAATTCATATATATATTATTTATAATAAAAATATTAAATCTGCATATTATATAAACTACACATGTTTATGTTTCATAGTGATATATATAATCAAGGACATAAAAATAGAAACGATGACAGCGATAATAGTGAAGATATTATAAAAGTATTATCTGACCCTAAAAATAAAGTTTTTATTTTTTTTTATAAAAATGGCTGTCCATATTGTGAGGTTGTTCATGAAGAATGGAATAATTTGAATAATATTCTTAGAGATTATAAAAATGATTTATCCAACAAAAAAAAACAAACAGATTTATTTGGATTAAATAATGAAAGAAAAATGTTATATTTATTCAAAATAGAAAAAAATAATATAAATAATAGTTTAATAAACAAAGTTGGATTTATATATTCGTTTCCAACTTTTGTATATTTACACGATGGATTAAAAGAAAGATACGAAAATGAAACAAAAAGGAAAACACAATATTTTATAAAATGGTTAAAAAATAAGAATATAAAACAAAAAAATAAAAGAGATTTTTATATTACTCGAAATTCTACAAACTTTAAAGGTGGAAAATGGAGTTTAAAATACAAAAAATCTATAAATTGTTTGAGACCAAAAGGGTTTTCACAAAAACAATATTGTAAATATGGACGAAAAAAAAACAAAAAAAAGACATTACGAAATACACGTGATTATAAAGTATAACAACACACCAAGCGCGGGAAAACGGCGGGAGTAACTATGACTCTCTTAAGGTAGCCAAATGCCTCGTCATCTAATTAGTTACGCGCATGAATGGATTAATGATATTCCCAATGTCACTATCTACTATCTAGCGAACCCACAGCCGAGGGAGCGTGCTTGGAACAATCAGCGGGGAACCCTTCACTTCTTCACCAATCCAAAGAGAAAAAGTTAAAGTAAGACCATCAAAATTGATTTTATATTTTTGTATTTTTTAACGCAAGAGTCGTAAATATGCGAAGATGTAATTTGTATATAAATAAAATTGAAAACTAAATATGTTTGTTTATAATCAAACAAAGTTTTAGTTTGATTACAAACCAAACTTAGACTAAGACGAAAGTTCATTTCATTATTCCCCCTCCAATTCCCCATCATATTGGCATAATGTGGAGAAGGAATACTTTTATGTTTATAACATCAGTATGTTATGTCACAACCTTCCCCCTCCAATATTCATTCACCTTCAAAAAATACATATCACCGGCAGGAATAAAACCTCGTGAAGGGGACTTCGTCAAACCAAACATAAAAAAATTTGGTTTGGTTTTGTCCCCCTCCAACCCCCTATTCCTATCCCCTCCAACCCCACATCCTTATACTCCCTCCAACCCCATATCCTTATCCCCCCTTTTCCTTCAAAAACGCACAAAATTAATTGATGTAAATTTAATTGATAAGATACCGAGTGAATATCCTAAGGAATTCACAGAATTTTGTTTAAAAAATGGATTAAAACCACCAAATATTACTACAGCAAAAGGAAAAGCTTTGTCTGTTATGTTAAAATATAAATTTTATTATTGGAATAGAGATACTTGTAATAAAATTGTTGAAAAATTTAATATATCAACAAAAGATAGTATTCAATTATTTAATAAACATAATCAGTGGGGAATCAAAACTAATAGCGGAATTGAGAGAGGAAAACTATATATCGTTTATCCATATTGTTTATCAAATAAACATAAAATGAGAAAAAATTTTATGTTCAGTGGAACAGAAGAAGAAAAAAATAATGAAATTAATAAAATAAAATCTACCATAAAGATTGATTATATCGATGTTCCAAACACTTTATGGCAGTTGGGTCATAAAAATCCAGGTGCAATAGATAATACAGATAAAAATTTAGTGTTACAACCCCCTATACAAGGGAAGTATAGAGACAACTATATATTTATTGATACCTTAACAAAAATTCCAGTGCCACATAAATTACAAAGTATGATTGAAAAAAAAGAAATTGAATTTACAGCAGAACAAATAATGAGTTATAAACAGCTATTTGATAATTTATTTATATGTATAAATACAAATATATAGTTAAGACGCATCCGAAGGTAAGATACATATACCACGAACTAATGAATTCTTTCTTCTCCGTTGTAGCGAGAATAACTTTGTCTTTGAGAAAATCACAATTATATCATACCAATGCTATTTTAATTTCCGACACCACCAAGCGTTGCTCTATATCCATATTTTTGTGTTTGAATTGTAAAATCAGGTCTACATTTAAGACCAAATTGTGTATTTGTTCCTCTTGTTAAAGTAGGATTAGATGATATAAAATACCCAACTTGTGGGACTAATCCACCCTTTTTTACTCCACCACATGTATTTGTTCTATTAATAATAGATTGTTGGTTTCTAGCTTGTTTAGATGCGTTGGATAAAACCATTATATATTATATAAAATATTTTATTTTTTTTTATTTTAATATTCATTTATTATTTTATTATTATATATTTATGATAACTAATAACACAAGTGATGATAATTATAAAAAGCAAATCAATGAGAAATATGAGAATTTAATTGACCCGTATAATATTCACAATAAAGAGATTGAATATAACGATATTATCAATATATTTAAAAAATATGACATACCACCTGTTATATCTAATATTAATTTATATAAAAGAGCGTTTATACATCGTTCTTATGTTAAAAAACAAAATTATAAAAATAATAAATTAAATGTTAAAATATTAGATTCTTCTTTTAATAATATTTCTCTGAAAACGAAATCAAACGAAAGATTAGAATTTTTAGGCGATGGAATTCTAGAAATGGTCATAAAATATTATCTTTATCGAAGATTTCCAAAAGAAAACGAAGGATTTATGACAGAAAAAAAAATTGCATTAGTAAAAAATGAAACAATTGGAAAAATCGCATTAGATATCGGTTTGAATAAATGGCTTATATTATCAAAAAATGCTGAAGAGAAAAATATTCGAAATAATCTTAAAAAATTAGGTTGCTTATTTGAGGCATTCATAGCTGCTATATTCTTGGATTTCAATAAGGTAATAATAGAGGATGAAGAAAAATGGTTTAAAAACATTTTTATTTGCGGACCAGGATTTCAAATCGTTCAAAAATTTATTGAAAATATATTTGAAAAACATATTGACTGGACTAATATATTACAAAACGACGACAATTATAAAAATATACTTCAAGTAAAAATACAAAAAGAATTTAAAATTACACCCTGTTATTTACAACTAAATTATGATGTAAATAAAGGATATACTATGGGAGTGTATTTATGTATAGGTTTTTCAATTCATAATATTAATGTTGAATTAGCCGATAGATATAAACATTTAAAAAATTATAAAGAAATATATAATTTTGTCAAAAATAATGATTATATATTTCTATTAATGGGTGAATATACACATAAAATAAAAAGAAAGGCAGAACAAATGGCATCAAAATCAGCATTAAAATTTTTTGATGACGATGTTAATACATAAATAATATTTGAACATATCGGACTTTAATCTTCGTCCCCCTCCAACCCCCTATCCAATGAAGGGGACGAAGTTCCCCTTTGCGTAGCCCCCTACAGAGAATAACCAAACATAGTTTGGTTTCGTCCCCCTCCAACCCCCTATCCTATGAAGGGGTTTTGTCCCTTTGTCTTTGAGAAAGTTTATCCGCATCGCATCCTGCGGAGAAGAATACTTATAATTTTTTTTTTAGTAAAATATAAATTATATATATTTTTATATGACAAATTGTGATAGATTAAATTCTGGGACATTTATAATGGGTATGACATCATTAACATTTACATTTATGGGTTTATTATTCACTTATTGTTTAAAAAGCAAATGTAAAAAATGTGAATGCTGTGGATTTTCATTAGAAAGAGACATTGAAAATGAGATAATGGAAGAAAAAATAGAACTTCAACATAATGTGGATTACGCACCAACTATGAATATAAGATAAAAATGTATTTATTTTATGTATGCGGTGGAATACACAATATCCAATTCCATAGGGGATTATATCTTTTGATGTTTGTTTTATCAAATATTTATAAATTATAATATTATAATAAATGGATCTTATAAAAAATAAATTGAAAATAAAACCAATTTTGATTCCTGAAAGAGGATATAATATTATAATTCCTAAACAGAAGTATTTATTAACCGAAAACAGAGATGATGGAACGCTTGCAAAAGAAGTATTAAATAAAATTAAGAATCTTCCTGATGTGAATGCGCAGGATTTAGGAGTTAAGAGTGCAGAACGTCGTGAAAAGATAATGCTTGATGAATTAAATGTTGATGTAGGTGAAAGTTATGTTAAGGATATAGATCGCAAAGAAGAAGAAATTACAAAAACTAAATCAAAAAAACCAAGATTAATGATTGTTGAGCCTGAAAGAGAATATACTAATTATAACATTGAAACAGAACAAAAGATAATTCAACCAAATATTGTTTTATTCAAAGATTATGATAAAATAATAATTGGCGATACTTCGGTTCAACAAAGAATTCCAGAAAAACAAATATTTAGATTAAATGTGCCATATTATTATTTAAATAATAGACAAATATTTATAAAATTTATTAACAGTATATTTGATGAATACAAAGACGATTTATTTGATGAGGGAAAATCGATTAGTTGTGATGATATAGGTAAAGATAATTCTACTCTTGGATTATTAACTCATCAAAAAATTGTTAGAGATTATATAAATTTATATACACCTTACAGAGGTTTATTAATATATCATGGATTAGGATCAGGAAAAACTTGTGCTTCCATAGCTATTGCTGAAGGATTAAAAGAACGAAAAAAAATTATTGTTATGACACCTGCATCTTTGAAAAGAAATTATATAGAAGAAATAAAAAAATGTGGTGATAAATTATATCGAAAAAATCAATATTGGGAATGGATAGATATAACAAAATATAATTCAACTGAAAAACAACAATATATAGAAGTTTTGTCAAATGTTTTAAATTTAACAAAACAATATATCATAAAAAATAATGGAGCTTGGCTCATAAATATTAAGAGACCATCGAATTTTAATGAATTATCAACTTCTGATAAGAGATCTCTAAATTTACAATTAGATATGATGATACAAAACAAATATAATTTTATAAATTATAATGGTTTAAGAAAAGATAAATTTAGACAGATTACAAATAATTATGAAGTAAATATTTTTGATAATTCGGTGGTGATAATAGATGAATCACATAATTTAATAAGTCGTATTGTGAATAAAATAAATAAGACTGCGAAATATAATAAATTAGAAAGAGGATATGATTCAATTTTACCAAGTTCTCTTGCTTTGCAATTATATGAGTTTTTATTAAGAGCACAAAATTGTAAAATTATTTTATTATCAGGATCTCCAATCATAAATTATCCGAATGAAATCGCAGTTTTATTCAATATATTAAGAGGATATATAAAGACTTGGTATATTCCTGTAAATTTAGATAAAATACAAAATAAATTTAATTTATTAAATTTAAAGGAAATATTAAAAAAAGAGAAATTGTTAGATTTCATAGATTATAATTCTAATACAAAAATTATAACTATCACAAGAAATCCTTATGGATTTGAAAATAAAATAACTGACAAAAAAGGATATCAAGGTGTTTTTAATAATAAAAAAATTACAATGAATAATGAAGGAAAAAATGAGAGAATTATTTATCAGCAATTAGAACATACAAATGATAAAAAGTTTATTGATAGATTTGTTTTTTTATTGGAAAAAAACAAAGTGAATGTAATAAAAGAACAAATACGCATGAAATCGTTCTTGGCATTGCCTGATAGTCTAGATGATTTTATAAGCAATTTTATAAATGTCAATGATGGATCTTTTATGAATTCATTAAAGTTTAAAAAAAGAATAATAGGTTTGACTTCATATTTTAGAAGTGCGCAGGAAGAATTATTACCGAGATATGATGAAAATGTAGATTTACACATTGTGAATATTCCTATGAGTAATTATCAATTTCAAATATATGAAAATATAAGACAAGAAGAAAGGAAAGGAGAGTTATATAAACAGAGGAAATCCAGAAGTAAAGTGATAGACAAAGATGGATTATTTGTTGAGCCTTCTTCAACATATTTGATATTTTCAAGATTATATTGTAATTTTGTAATGCCTGAGAATATTGATAGACCAAGACCTAAAACACAACAAAAGAAAAAAGTTGAATCAGAAATTCAAGAACAAGAACCTGAACGACCAATAGCACAAAAAGCACAAACAGAAAAATCACAAGTATATAGAACAGAAGAAAATGAAATATTAAAAGAACAAAAACAACTAAAACAAAGAGAAAAGGAAATATTAAAAGAACAAAAACAACTAAAACAAAAAGAAAAGGAATTATTAAAAGAACAAAAACAAAAAGAAAAGGAATTATTAAAAGAACAAAAACAAAAAGAAAAGCAATTATTAAAAGAGCAAAAACAAAAAGAAAAGCAATTATTAAAAGAGCAAAAACAAAAAGAAAAGCAATTATTAAAAGAGCAAAAAGAAAAAGAAAAACTATTGTTAAAAGAACAAAAATATAAGAAAAAAAAATTGAGGATAATCGGAGGAACAAAAATTATTTTTGGCAGTGATAACACAGATGACGAAACAAATTATGACACGTACACAGATGACGAAACAAATTATGACACGTACACAGATGACGAAACAAATTATGACACGTACACAGATTACGACACAGATGACGACGGCAAATTAGACTACACACGAAACAAATACATCGATGATGACAATGAAATACATGGTGGCTATATCGATAATTATGATGAAATCACAGAAAAAAACATCTTCAACGACATCAATTATAGAGAAAATGAAGAACTAGAAGGAGATGAATTATTAGATAAATATAGCGACATCAATTATCAAAAAGAAATACAAAATATTATGACTTTTCTTAAAAATAACAAAACACAATTATTAAACAAACAAAAATTACAATTATATAGTCCTAAATTCTTGCAAATCATTAATATTATTGACGATATTGATAATGTTGGATTACATCTTATTTATAGTCAATTCAGAACTATGGAAGGAATTGGAATTTTATCATTAGCATTAGAAGCAAACGGTTACGCTAGATTCACTATTAAAAAAAACGCTTTAGGAATATGGGATTATATTGTGAAAAATGAAGATATTGGCAAACCTACATACGCATTATATACAGGCACTGAAGAACCAGAAGAAAAAGAAATTATAAGAAACATTTATAATGGAGACTGGGATAATATTCCAAATCATATTGCCACCATATTAAGACTAAAATCTACAGATAATAAATTTGGCGAAATTATTAAAATACTTATGATTACAGCCGCAGGATCTGAAGGAATAAATCTTAAAAATACACGATTCGTGCATATCGTTGAACCATATTGGCATCCCGTTAGAACCGAACAAGTCATTGGCAGAGCAAGAAGAATATGCAGTCATAAATCTTTGCCTGTTCAATTTCAAAACGTTCAAGTATTTATATATATTATGGTTTTTACTAAGGAACAACTTCAAAGTGATTATGCTATCGAATTAAAATTAAAAGATGTCAGTAGATACAATTCTAAAAATACACCGCAAACTACAGATGAAAAATTATTTGAAATTTGTAATATTAAAGCACAACTAAATAATCAAATATTAAAAAATGTTAAAGAAACTTCTATTGATTGCGCTATTCATCGTAAATCATCTACAAAAGAAGGATTAACATGTATACAATTCGGAAACGTTAGTAATGAAACTTTTACATATAAACCTAATATTGACGACGACGAAAATGATCGAAACATTTTACAAAATAAACAAACAATAGAATGGAACGCTAGAAAAATACAATTTCCTGATGGCAGAATATTTGCTTATCGTGAAGATACTAAACAGCTATATGACTATGAAAGCTACTTACTTGCCAAAAATAATCCTGACATTAATCCTTTATTGATTGGAAAATTAATCAATATTCAAGGAAAATATTTTATTCAAACTAATGAGAATTAGTTCTGAAATGAAAAGAAAACCCTTCAAAAAACACTAACTATGTAGGGGGTGTCATTTATAACTCTAAAAATTTGTGTAGTGCTCTGTTTTATATTTATCTTTAAGTTTTTCATTTAATTCTTGTAAGGTGATTGTTTTATTCTTTTTTATTTCATCTAATAAGAATTTTACATATTCTTTTTTAACTTTGTAAGCGATGGTTTTCTGTAATGTTTATTTACATTTCCTTCTTTTTTATATTGATTAACCCAACGCATTACACCCTTGAAGATTTAAAATGGAACAGGGTGTAATGTTGAATTTCACAACTTGCTTCACTTATCTCCTTTCGGGTATCGTGAGCATTTATACATTTCTTCTCCGCAGTATGCGGAGAATAACCAAACGTAGTTTGGTTTCTTCTCAACAAACTTTGTTTGTTGAGAATAACTTTGTCTTTGACAAAGTTTCTTCTCCGCAGTATGCGGAGAATAACCAAACGTAGTTTGGTTTCTTCTCAACAAACTTTGTTTGTTGAGAATAACTTTGTCTTTGACAAAGTTTCAAATATCGGTTCCTTCAATCTTGTTTGGA
>Ga0214923_10001465_pt1 | contig 33426 bp, 18 predicted proteins | sample LL1510_MetaG_FD_177993 | JGI IMG/M metagenome (GOLD analysis project Ga0214923, IMG submission 177993) | Freshwater microbial communities from Lake Lanier, Atlanta, Georgia, United States - LL-1510 | ecosystem: Environmental > Aquatic > Freshwater > Lake | place: USA: Georgia | collected...
AGTGAAAGAAAAGGTAGTGAAAGAAAAGGTAGTGAAAGAAAAGGTAGTGAAAGAAAAGGTAGTGAAAGAAAAGGTAGTGAAAGAAAAGGTAGTGAAAGAAAAGGTAGTGAAAGAAAAGGTAGTGAAAGGAAAAAGTAAATATTAAAAATAAAAATAATAATAAATATCGTAATCTGATTTATTATATTTAATTTCGGATGTATATATAATATCATTATAATTACATATTTGTCGTAAAATAGTTGTAAAACTATTATAAGTAAGTGGTTTTTCTAAATATTTACGTTTAGAAATATGATAATAAGGTTTGATTTCATTAATAAAATTTTGAATAGCTAAAATAAAAACGCCTTTTTTAAATGCTTCGTTATTAAAAATATATAGTTTATTATTTTTAATACATATCTTATCTAGTAAAGAAAATAAAACAGAGTTATTAATTTTATTTTTAAATATTTGATGTGACATTTTATATAAAATATAGTTTTTTATTTTATTATTAAAATTCAAAGAATAATATTTAAAAATAAAATATATTTGAATATTTTTATTTTTTTTTACAAAGTAATAACAATTCCCAACCAATTTTAGCTTCTTTTAATAAATTTTGTCCGTTTGGTGAATTAATTTCAGATTGAAATAAATTTTCATCATTATACTTACCATAATTATTAAATATATTTTCAAAATAAGAAATCATGCCATGAATAGATAACACATCTTCTTCATTATAAGTAGTTTCTACTTTATTTTCCCATTCCATAAATAAATTTTTATAATGTTGTTTAGATGAAGTACTTTTCATATAATTTATTTTCATAATATAAGAAAATTATAAAATAATCAATTTTTTATATAATCAAATTAAATTAATTTATGTAATGCAAGCAATTAAGTTATTAGTAAATAAAGCAAGTTCAATTTCGTCTTCGTGTATGTCATGAAAAATAGTAATATATTTACAAATAATCGAAATAATTTTATATTTTTCGTCTTCGGTTAAAATAGAAGTATTTTTAATAAATAAAAAATAATTATCTAGAATATCCATTACAGAATAACCTTTATCAAAAATATTATAAATAATTTTAATTGCTTCTTTTAATTTACCAGTTTTAATTAATAAAGTGAATTCTTCAAGAGTAATAAAACTAATATTTGTACATAATTTATTAGCTAATTCATACGTGATAGGTTTACCAAATAACTTAAATTTTTCCATATAATTAATTAAAATTTTAATGGTATTGTTAGCTACATTAATAATATAATTTTCAGCTGATAAGTCAATATCTATGTTTTCTTTATTTTTAATTTGATTAAAAACATAAGTTAAAGTGGATTTTTGCGTAGAATTAATTTTAATAATAGTAAAACGCGATTGTAAACTTTCAATAATTTTTTGTTTATTATAACAAGAAGAAATAAAATAAACATTATGACTATATTTATCGATACAGTTTCGAAAAACTTGTTGGCTTTGTTCGTTAATTAAATCTAAGTCATCTAAGACAACTATTTTTTTTCGATTAGGTATACTAGAACATGTCTGACAAAATGTTTTAACATCATTTCTGTAATAATTAATACCTTGTTCTTTAAGACTATTAATAAATAATACATTATCTTCATAATCTTTAGGCAAATATCCAATGTAATACTCTCTAATAATTGAGTTTAAGAGAGAAGTTTTACCGGAAGCTACATTGCCAATTAACATAATATTTAAACTATCCATTGTAAGAAATTCTTTTAAAATTAAGATAGTTTCTTTATCAATAAAAAAGTCTTTAAAATAAATAGGTTTATATTTGTTTACAAACAATGTATTATATTCCATAATATATTAAATAAGTTAATTTATATTTAAGTATATCTTATTAAATATAAATTATAATGAGTGATTATTACAAAATTTTAGGTGTATCAAAAAGTGCTTCGAGAGACGAAATAAAAAAGGCTTATAGAGCCTTATCATTAAAATATCATCCTGACAAAAACTCAGATCCTAATGTAAATTGTAAATTTAGTGAAATAAGCGAGGCTTACGAAATATTAGGAGATCCAATAAAAAGACAAGAGTATGATTTGTCAAATAGTAATCCGTTTATAAGAATGAATAGTCATATGGCAGATGAATTGCCAGATATAATGAATTTATTTCATGGTATATTTAATGGGCAAGTTCCTTTAGGTAATGTACACGTATTTCATAACGGGTCAAATATACCGGAAAACATTGGACCATTTATAAACCTACACCAAGCAATGCAAAAACCGGTGCCAATTTTAAAAACAATATCTGTAAATATAGAAGAAATATATACAGGTACACAATTACCTATTGAAATAGAGCGTTTTATAATGCAAAACGGAGTAAAAGTAACCGAAAATGAAATATTATATGTAGATATACCGGAAGGAACAGATGATGGAGAAATAATAATTTTGAGAGAAAAGGGTCATATAATAAATGAAACAATAAAAGGCGATATAAAATTGGCAATAAAAGTAATAAATAATTCAAGTTTTAAAAGAAAAGGTTTAGATTTAATAATTGAAAAAACAATAACTTTAAAAGAGTCATTATGCGGGTTTACTTTTGAAATAAAACATTTAAATGGTAAAATATTAACTTTAAATAATACAAAAGGAAATATAATACCTCCAGAATTCAAAAAAATATATAACAATATGGGAATAAAAAGGGGAGACCATACAGGAAGTTTAATAATAGAATTTCATATTAAATTTCCAGAAAAATTAACAAGAGAACAAATAAACGGTATAGCAGAAATATTATAATATTTATAAATAATATAAATGGCTGGTAGACCAAGAAGAATTAGAAGTATTCAATCGTATATTAATAACATTGACAATAATACATTTTCAGGTCCGATGAAAATGGGTACTGCACCAAGTATAGGCGTAACCCGTAATTATTGGTATAATTATGTGACACAATGTAATACAAAACCGGATGCCGTAAAAAAAAGTTATGCAAATATGGTATTTTTAAATATAAATCCGTCACAAACACCAGTATTAGCAGGCTTTAAGCCAACGACAAATTATAATTATTCTTATATAGCTCCTCGTGGCGTAAATTTTTATGACGCAAATGCAAGATTTGATAATCATTATTATAGGCCTTACAATAATTAAAGAGAACATATTTTATAATAAAATAAGTAAGTCATAAATAGTAGGCGTATCACCCGTGCTTATCTTAATTTTATCAAAACACTTATACATGAATCGTTGATTTGTCATATGATATCATATAATAAGTAAAACATCGGAAACATAAAAATGATACTAAAGTAAATGATACTTTTCTACTTATAATAATTTTATCAAAATCTAAAGTAAAACTGATATGAAATATAATATTTAAATACTTTCATTTTTTAAAGTATTTAAAAAATTAAGATACTTTGCGTTTCTCAATAGTATTTGAAACAATATAAATGGAATTTTCCGTAATAACAATAAATTCATTCGTGCCTCTAGGAGAATAAATATGTTCAATAGTAGAGGTAAATTCGTCAGGTCCTTTTACCAATAATTTAGTTGTATTGCTTTTTTGACCTAAAATAGCCTTTTTTTCTAATGAATCAATCCAATAGTCTAATAATATAGGTTTATCTTCGTTAAGTGCAAACCTACATGCATATTCCATAATTTCTCTAGATGGTAATTTTAAGTCTTTTTTTTCACTCATTTATAATACATTTATTTTTTAATCTTTAAATACTTATATTTATAAAATGTTTAATTATCGACAATAATAGTTTTTTTCCTAATTTTTTTATTTTTATCTTTAATAATTTTATCGGACGTCTGAATATTTGTCTGACAAATATTTAAATATTCATTAACTAATACTTGTTTAATAAATTCATAAATAATCATTAATATATTTTCGTCACATTTACCTACAATAAGAACACTTCCAGTTCTAAAAATCATTAATGATATTTGTTTGGCAGTATTATGTACGTTATTATATTCAGTTTCACTTAAAGAAAGAAACCCGTTTTGTAATCCGACTTCTGGATTATAATAAAATTTGCATTGAATGCCCGGATATGAACAAGGATCGTAAATAGACTGTAAATTATATTTACTTTTTAATATATTATACAATAATTCCCGGTTAATATAATATCCACAATTAAAATTAGAGTTAATTAAAACAGTTTCAATAGTATTTTCCTTATAATTTAAAATAATGCCATTTTCGACGTGCGGTTGAAGAATGTCAATAATATTAGTTAAAATTAAATTAAACGTGGTATCACATTGAACCCCGGGTATTTCTAACTTTCCGGTATTAAAAATTTTAATGTGGAATTCCTTAAATGTATCATTTATTTTTAATCTTAAAATTAAAACAAAACAATTATAAAATGCGCTTTTTTTTTTAGAACGATAACTTAGTATATCTTTTTTTGAAATACCGATACTTACTTTACGAATATCTTTAAATTTAATACGACCTGACGGATTATCAATATGTGTAATAATATATTCTTCAAAACAATTTTCGTCTTTAAGTTTATTTTTAATATAATCTAACTCATCAATAATTGTTGAATTAAACTTCATTTGTTTTTTAATAACCCCATTACAAGGTTTACTATAAGATATAATTGGTATTTTCCAAAAAACGTTTTTTAAATCAATTGGATGATTTAAATAAGCGATTTTTGTTTTAGTCGAAATATAAATAGGAGAACATTGTGGTGTATTATTTTCTACGTTAAAAGTGTCTTTAATATCAGTTAACGAAGTTAAATCTATTTCATCTTCATTGCAATCGCTACTTAAATCTGTATGCAACATATATTGTTCCCATTCGTCGTCAATATTTTTTTCGACCATATAATATAATAATATATATCTTTATATTCTTTAAGTATATATTTAATTCAATTCTTTTTTTAATTTAAAGAAACTAGGATATGTATTTAAACAATTGTGTAATAAAGTAATTAACTTGAATTTGATTATTTTGGTTTTCACAATGGATGATATTTTCAACAAAATGTAAAAAATCGCTAGAAACATATTCACAATGATAACGAATAATATAATTTAAAAAATCTTTAATTATATTTTTTTTATCAATATTATACATTACACTAATTTTATAAATATACTGATTTATAAATTCAAGTGTTTGTCTAGTAGTAATTTTATCAATTAAACATTCCCAAACATTATTATCAATAATATAAACATTAATATTATTTTCCCGATTCGATTGCATAAAATTTATCATACTTCTAATATCTGATTTATATATTTTTTGAATATTTGATAACATTTTTTCATCCAGATTTAAATTTTCTGCTTCTGATATTTTTTTTAAGAATTGAATTATTTCATTTTCAGGTAATTGATTAAAACGTAATTTAATAAATTCATTTTGTAAACCATCATCAATCTTACTAATGTAATTACAAATTAAACAAAACCTAACATTATTTGAATAACTTTGTAATAAGTTTCGCATTGCCTGTTGCGCATTTTTTGTCATATAATCAACTTCATCTAATATAACAAATTTCATACCATTGTTAAACAACGGTTTTGAATTTACAAAACAATTAATCTGATTTCTTATAATATCTATCCCTCTCTCATCCGACGCATTTAAATGAATAATTAAGTCTTTATTTTTAATACCTTTTTTTAATTGATAACTATTAATTAAATTAATAATAGTCGTAGTTTTACCAGTACCAGGTGGACCATAAAAAAGTAAATTTGGAAAACAATCAGTTTTAATTATGTTTTTTAAAATTTCTTTATTTAATGGATCTAATACAATATCATCAAAATGAGTAGGTCTATAAGCTTCCATCCACGGAATACTTGTCATATTATTTTTATATAATATATATTTGTTTAATATTTATTAAATATTAAATATAAATATTAAATAAAAGATGAAATACGTAATTGACAATATTGAATTTCAACATCCCATATTAAATGCAAGTGGATGTTGGGTATACGAAGAAAAACAATTAGATGAATTATATAATTCAAAATTAGCCGGAATTGTATGTAAAACAGCAACTTTATTTTCAAAAAAAGCAAATCCGTGCCCAAATTATTATTATGACATAAGTAATAATATTACATATAACTGTAAAGGGCTTCCAAACTTGGGATATAATTACTACAAAATATTATTAGAAAAATATTCGGAGAAGCCATATATTTTATCGTTGGCTTATGACGTATTTGATAAATTAAAATTAATATTATTAGATTACGACGAATTTATTGAAAATGAAATAAAAAAAACCTGTTTAGTCGAAATAAATTTAAGTTGTCCAAATTGTAAACAAGAAATAATAGGGTATTCTCTCGACGATATGGAAAAATTATTTACGTTTTTAAAAAAATTAGGTTTAAAAAACATAAAGTTTGGTATAAAATTACCTCCCTATTTTGTAATTGAAACTATTATCACATGTTCTGAATTATTTAATAAATATACCGATATAATTAAATATATTGTTTCTTGTAATTCAATACCTAACGGATTACCAATTTTAAACGGTAATTACATGTTATCGCAAAAGTTCGGAGGAATATCTGGAAAAGGAAATAAAAGTATATCATTAAGTAATGTCCATAATTTCTCTCAAATGTTAAATAAAGACATAAAAATAATAGGATGTGGCGGAATAAGTAGTGTCGATGATATACTAGATTATATAACACATGGTGCGGATTTCGTACAAATAGCAAGTTGTTTTTATGACGCATATGATGATAAATTAAATATTGTAAACATAAACAAATTAGTAAACGATTATTTAAAATATATAAAAATTTGAAATAATTTATTCTCCAAATGTAAATGGAGAAAAAAATGGAGACTGCTTATTTAGAACTAATTATTGGACCAATGTTTAGTGGTAAAACAAGTAAACTAATTGAAATTTACAAACAATTTAAATATTGTAATACGCCTATATGCATAATTAATCATGTCTTAGACAATCGATATGATAAAAGCATGTTATCAACACATGATAAAATAAAAGTACCGTGCATTCAGTCAGATAATTTAATGAATTTATGGCAAAATAACGAAGAAATTAAAAATTCTAAAGTAATATTGATAAATGAAGGGCAATTTTTCACAGACCTATATGAGGTAGTAATACTTATGTTAGAAAATAATAAACATATTTATATTTGTGGATTGGACGGTGATTTTAAAAGCTCAAAGATCGGAAAAATATTAGACTTAATACCATTATGCGATAAAGTAACCAAATTAACTTCAATTTGTGCTATGTGCCGAAACGGTACGCCAGGAATATTTACTTTACGATTAACTAATGAAATAGACCAAATTATAATCGGCTCAAATAATTACAAACCAGTTTGCAGGAAACATTTCAATATGTTTACACAAAAATAAACATTTAATATATATATGAAAACTATTTAAATTATACTTATTAAATAACTAAAATGGTAAATAATACGAAGGCCTTATTAATTGTTCCTGAAGGTGCAATTCCTAAAAAACGCGGAAGAAAACCCAAAAATGAAGTAAATAAACTTAATGAAGTTAAAAATATAATTTCACCAATTTCGGATACCAATAACATTATTATTATAAATGATATACCAAATAAAGAATGTGAAGAAAAAAAATATGAAGAGAAGGAAGAAATCGTTATTAAAAAAAGAGGAAGAAAACCGAAAGGTGGTAAAATAATACAACAAATAAATACAGAGGATGATAATAACACTTATAAACAAAATATTATTTTACATCTAAAATGTTCATTAAAAGATTTAGAAGCCGATATATGTGATTCAAAGATAGAAAGTTATAATATTCAGTCAACTAAAAATGAAAATTATGGTCAAATAGAATATAACAATATTTTATCAAAAAAATATTACATAAATCCGACAGAATTATCTTTTCTAGAAGAGACAGTAACAGAAGAAAAAAATACGGATATAAGAGAGATATGGGAAAAATTAAAATTATTAGAACATAATTTACATACTAATAATATAAATAATAAAAAATCGGCTTGTTTTTGGTGCACATATGATTTTGATAATCCGCCGATATATATACCAAAACATTTTATAGAAAATACCTATCACGTTTATGGCTGTTTTTGTAGTCCAGAATGTGCGACATCATATTTAATGAAGGAAAATATAGATAGTTCGTCAAAATTTGAGAGATATCATTTATTAAATCATATTTATTGTAAAATATATGAATATAAAAAAAATATTAATCCTGCACCAAATCCTTATTATACGTTAGAAAAGTATTATGGTAATCTTACAATACAAGAGTACAGATTATTACTTAAAAACGAGAGATTGTTTTTAGTAGTCGATAAACCGTTGACAAGAATATTACCAGAATTACATGAAGATAACGATGACTTTAGTATAAACAATAAAATTATTACTTCAAATGTGTATAAAATAAAGAAAAAAGATAGTAAACCACAAAATAAAAATTCAATTGTAACAGAAAAATTCGGATTATCTAATTCATAATAATAATATCTATTATTTATAAGAGAGATATTTATCGCTATTATTAGGTTTATTTAAATGTGTCCTAATTTGATTGTATATTTCTTGATTAATTGAAGTAATTTTTTTAGTGGGTACAAATTCTTTTCTATTACCAACTAAATATTCTTTAATTACTAAAATTTCATTAAAATTATGCGCCTTTAGTTTTTCTCTCGCAATATCATAACTATAATCTGTTTGTCTAAGTATGATATCAATCTTTTTATCTAATTCTTCGTTATCTGACATTATATATAAAAAAAATGAATTATTAAATCATATTAAACGAATATTAATATAATAAATTATGTCAAATAGTCTACACTTTCTTTCTCAAATAGAGAATTTTTCAACAAATACAAACAAATTGTTACAGTTATTAAAAAATTTCCACGAAAAATATGAATTATTAGAAAAAACAAAAGATGATATATTAACTTCATTAGTAAGTACGAATAATACATCAGAACTTATTTTACATAATAAAATAAATGTTTTAGAAGAAAGAACTGACGATATTTTAAATAAATTAAAAGAAATATCAAATAAATTAAAAGAAATTAGTGATAATAGAGAAATAAAATTTACGGAAAAGGAATCTTTAAACGCAGGTAGCATTGCTTTAAACGAAGGTAGCATTGCTTTAATTCAACCACATGTTAAACCTGACGAAAAGTTAGATGATTGTTTATGTTCTGTATTAAAATGCCCGATAGAATATACGAATTCAACTGATATAATAGGTCAGGACGGTGTAACAGGAGCTACAGTGTTTATAGAGCCTACACTAACTTCATTAAATAATTCAAATGAAATAGTACAATTATGCCAAGATAATATAAATAATTTAGAAAATATAAGTTTAGAAAATATAAGTTTACAAATAGAAGATAATATTTATAATGAAGATAATAACGTCGAAGAATTAAATAATTTAATTGAAGAAATTGATAATGAATCTCAACCAGATATTGAATCGGTACATCAAGAAGAAGAAGAAGAAGAATATATTGAAGTTACAATATGTGGTGTAACGTATTGTACTACGGACGAGACAAATGGATTTATTTATGAATTAAATAATGACGAAGTAGGAAAAGTTGTCGGAAAATATGATAATGGCTTACCTACAATATTTTAAAATTTATATATATATATATGTTTGAATTATGTCCGCCGGCTATAATTTATTTATTATTTTCAGTAACACAAATAATAATAGATTTATTTAAAGGTCTTAGAAATACTGCAATAATGAAAACATTCGTAGCATTTATGGTAACATTATTATTAAATATATTATGTGAGCGTGGTTTAAACATAGTATCTTGGATTATAGTTTTTGTTCCATTTATTTTAATGACAGTAGTAGTAAGTATGTTATTATATATATTTGGATTGGATGCTGCAACAGGTAAGTTAAATAAAACAATAACAAATAATAGTAATATAACAACAGATAAAAACGGTAATATAATAATTTATGATCCAAACTATAATAATTTAAAACCGCCGTTGTATTATAAGTATCCAAATTTAATAGTAACAAATCCAGGAATTAACGAAACTAAAACAAATACATCTTCGTCTAATATAATACTTGTTCCAAATAGATCAAGTAGTACGGCATATCAAAGTTAAAAATGATATAAAAACATTATAAAATATATATATAAATGATATAAAAACATAATAAAATATATTTTATAATGTTTTTACAGATATCAGATTTTATAAAAAATATTGCATTAGACTTATTTTTATACAGTATGCGTATATATAGCATATTAGAAATAAAATATAATAAAATAACAAAATGTATAAATTCTTTTTTTATTAAAAATAAATTAACTATAACATCATATTATGATAAATATAATAATAGTCATGTTATTTTAAATAATTATAATAATAATGTATTAATTTGTAGAAAAGATAAATTAGATTACGAATTATCAAATATAAGTTTTATTAATATAAATTTTATATTGAATGATATAATTTATCCTATTGATTTAAAAAAACCATTTAATTATTATATAATAGAAAATATATTAGACAATAGTTTTTTTAATTATTATTTAACTGATAAATACACTGAATTAAAAAAAGTAAATTTAGATAATGGAATATTAGAAATAATAGACAATACGACAAAAGTATTTGAAATAAAACCATTCAAAGATCCATTTAAAATAAAAATACAAAAAAATGGTTATGAATTAATTATATAATTATAAAAAAGATTTAAAAAATACTGAATAAAATAAGTATAATGGATACTGAACAGCAAAATAAGTTAACAAATTCCATACAAGAAACATATCATCCTTTAGAAAATAAATGGACCATTTGGGCACATTTACCACATAATACAGATTGGTCTATTCAAAGTTATATTCCTATTTTTACTTTTAAAACACTAGAAGAAACAATCGCAGTTACGGAAACATTACCAAACACTCTAATAGAAAATTGTATGTTATTTCTAATGAAAGATGGTATAAAACCAATATGGGAAGATAAAAAAAATAGAGACGGAGGATGTTTTTCATACAAGATACCTAATAAAAATGTATGTAAAGTATGGAAAGAGTTAACTTATGTGGTTGTAGGCGAATCCATAAGTAAAAATAATAACTTTACAAATTCATTAACAGGAATAACAATATCTCCTAAAAAAAATTTTTGTGTAATTAAAATATGGATGACAGACTGTAATAATCAAGATCCATCTGTAGTAACAAATGATTTAAAATCTTTACCATTACAAGGATGTATATTTAGAAAACATAATCCAGAATATTAATAATATAATATTGTTAAAAATAAATATAAAAATATATCATTTATTAAATTATATATTTTATAATGTTAATAAAAATAAATGGTAAAGATTATAATGTAAATGATGATGAATTTGAAAAAATAGAATATAAAACATATAATAATTTACGAATATTAAATAAATTAGGTACTTTTGAAAGATTAATTTCTTTATTTCATGAATTATGTAATTGTTTGCAATCAAATAAAAAAAAAAGTATATATTTTTTTAATACAACTCATGGAGGATTTTTACCTATAGAAACATCAACTATAAATTCTTTTGATAATATAATATTAATAAATACAAAACCAGAACATAGTACAAACATTTTTAATAATTTATTAAAATTTAACAAATCAAATATAATAAGTTATCAAAATAATATTAAAACATTAGCATCTCAAACCGAAATAAATAATAGTGTATTATTAGCAGAAGAAATAGATAATGATTTATTAGAAATATTAAGTAAAAATAAAAACAATATTTTAATTTCAAATAATAATTTAAATTCTTTGGAATTATTTTCAAATATATATAATTTAACAAATTCCAATTATTATATTTATTTTAACGACATGTATAAAGATAAATTTAATAAAGTATTTGAGTATTTTATAACAGAAAATCAATTAAATTACAATAATTTATTAAATGTGTGTATAATGGTAAAAAATGGTGGTCCTCAATTCGAAGAAATGTTAATAAAAAATTTACCTATAATGGATCAATGGACGATTTTAGATACAGGAAGTACAGATGATACTATTAATATAATAAACAAAGTATTAGTGAATAAAAAAAAAGGAAATTTATATCAAGAGGCTTTTATAAATTTTAAAGAGTCTCGTAATCGTTTGTTAGATCTAGCGGGGGAATCTTGTAAATTTAATATAATATTAGATGATACTTATATAGTAGAAGGAAATTGTTATGAATTTTTGAATAATGTAAGAGGAGATCAATATTCAACTTCCTTTTCACTTTTAATTAGAAGTAATGATTTAATGTATAATTCTAATCGTATAATAAAATCCGCATCAAAATTACGATATCAATTTAAAATACATGAAACAATAACAGATAAAAATAATTTAAATGTTTTTATTCCAGAAGATGAATGTACAATATTTGATGGTCGTTTTGAATATATGGAAAAGAGAACTATGGAGAGAAAAGAGAATGACTTAAAATTATTATTTGAAGAATTAGAAGAAGACCCGATGAATCCTAGAACACATTATTATTTAGGTCAAACTTATAATTTATTAAAAAATTATGAAAAGGCATATGAATATTTTTTAAAACGTATAGAATTTAAAAATAGTGGATTTATACAAGAAAGATATGATGCAGTATTTGAAATAGCAAGAATATCAAATTTTCAATTAAATAAAAGTTGGGAAGAATGTTTAAATTATTATAATCATTGTATTCAAATTGATGAAACAAGACCAGAACCTTTTTATTATATAGGATTACATTATTATTTAGAGCAAAATGTTAAACTCGCTTATGATTATTTTAAAAAAGCATTTCAATTAGGATTACCGCTTCATTGTCAATATTCATTAAAACCAACATTAAGTTATTATTTTGTGCCATATTATTTAACAAAAATATGTTATTTAACTGATGATTATAAATTAGGAGAACAAGCAGCAGAGTTATTTTTATCTAAAACATTAAAAAATGACATTAATTATTTAGAGATAATATCTTGGTATAATATTTACAAAAAATTAAATACATATAATGGGTTAAAAAAAATAAAAAATATATCAAAAAAGCCAATATGTTGTATTGTAGCAGATGGGGGGTTTAATCCATGGTGGGGTATGAATATAGAAACAACTGGTGTAGGAGGTTCTGAAACATATATAATTGAAATGGCAAAATATATTCAAAAAAGCAATAAATTTTTAACTTATGTATTTTGTAATACTCCAGAAGAAAAAGAATATATATATGAAGGAACCATTTATAAACCATTAAAAAAATATTATGAATTTGTAAATACAAATTATATACATACTTGTATAGTAAGTAGATTTTCTGAATATTTACCATTAACTTATAAAGGTTATGTAGATAATGTATATTTTGTAGTACATGATTTATTATCTAGTGGAATTGTAATACCAATTGATAAAAAATTAAAAAACGTATTTTGTTTAACAGAATGGCATGTAGAATATTTTAATAATTTTTTCAACTCTATTGATTTAAAAGAGATTACGTTGCCATTATATTATGGTTGTAATTTTGTACCAAATTTAACTTATATAAAAAATAATTTTATTTCAAGTACTTCAATAAATTTTATTTATTCGTCTTTTCCAAATCGTGGATTATTAGAATTATTAAAACTTTGGCCAAAAATTTATGAAATAGATACTAGATGTAATTTACATATTTATTGTGATGTGAATAATAAATGGTCTAATGATGTTGAACCAGAAAAAATGACAGAAATAAAAAATTTATTAGACAAATTTATAAATAAATTTAATATTTATTATCATGGATGGGTAAAAAAAGAAGAATTAGAAAAAGGGTGGCAACAAGCAGATATATGGTTTTATCCATGTACTTTTATGGAGACATTTTGTCTAACTGCATTAGAAGCAGCAAGAACAAGAACACTAGCAATAACAAATGATTTAGCAGGATTACAAAATACAGTTGGTTCAAGAGGTGTAATAATAAAAGGAGATGCTACTACGGAGGAATGGAAAGATAGTGCATTGAGAGAAATTCGTTATTATTTAAAAAATGATGAAATGCGAAATAAATTAATTGAAGAAAATTATAATTGGTCAAAAAATTTAACATGGGAAAACCAAGCAAATACTTTATTATACAATTATTTATTAAAAGATAATTTAGAGAGAAAACTATTATTTAATTGGACAGATGATTTACCAAAAGGAACAAAACAAGATGTATTAGAAATAATAACATATTTTAATAACAATAATCCAAAATGTAAAATTGGAGAGAAAATAAATATATTAGAAATAGGTACATATACTGGTGTATCATTAATATCATTTATAAGTTTAATAAATAACTCATATGGTATTGGAATTGACTTATGGGAAAATAATGATGAAAATGAAATATTTAAAAATACATTAGAATTAGAAATAGAAAAATCATTTTATAATAATATAAAAATAGCAAAATTAGAAGATAGAATAAAAGGTTATAAACAGAATTCAACTGATTATTTAATTAATAGTATTAAATCTAATAAAATGTTTGATTTTATTTATATAGATGGTGCCCATTATATATCAGAGACATATAAAGATATAATACTTGCTTGGTATGTTTTAGAAAAAAACGGAATAATGATCATAGGAGATTATCTTTATAATAAAGATATGTTAGAATCACCTTTTAAAGCAGTAAATAAATTTTTAGAAGAGTACAAAGATAAATATAAATTATTAAATAAGTCATATCGTATAATAATAGAAAAATTATAAATTGATTATCAAATATAATTTAATTAAAATTTTTTATTACATTAAAAAGGAATTATAATGTAATAAATTTATATCCATTTATAAGGTCCATATCCCTTTACATTAACATTTTCTTTAAATGGTTCAGTCTGAATATCAGATATTTTTCCATGAACTAACCAATAAAATTTGCTATTCTCTCCATAGACAGTAAAGCAATTATTATTTACTTCACTAGTATGTAATTGTTTACATAATTTTCCATTATAAATTGGAGTTATTTGTACGGTAAATTCTTTAGCTAAAGAATCTACATAACTAGGTAAATAAACAATCACATATTTATTGTTAATTATCTCTCCTTTTCCACGATAATAAACTCCCGTTTCAGGTCCTTCAAGGCAAGCATGAACTAAATATTTATCATTATCTAAAGGATGATTTATAACAAATGTTTTACTACTATTTAAGTAAATTTCTCTAGATGCAGTATTATAACATAATACATTTACACCACTGCCTCCTGCAATTGTTCTAATAGGCGCAACATAAAATCCAGCATTAACTGTATTTAAAATAGATCCAGTGGCATTTATACAAATACTGTTTGCCGTTTGATTAGTAGATGCCGCTAAATAACCAATAGCAATAGAATTAACCCCTTGTGTAAGAGTTCCTGCTTTAAATCCTATAGCAATAGAACCCACTCCTTGACCAGTTAATCCAGCACTGGATCCAATTGCTATAGAATACCCACTTTGACTAAATTGTCCGGCAAAAGTACCAATAGCAACAGAATATTGCCCTTGACCTAAAAAACCTGCTTGCCTACCAATAGCAATAGATGAATCCCCTTGAATTGTATATCCGGCTAGATTACCAATACCAATAGAATACCCACCTTGGCTATTTACTCCAGCACTGGGTCCAATTGCTATACTATTACCACTTTGACTAAATTGTCCGGCATAAGTACCAATAGCAACAGAATTTGGCGCTTGACTTAAAAAACCTGCTTGACTACCAATAGCAATAGATGACTCACCTTGAACTGTATATCCGGCTTGATTACCAATAGCAATAGAATACCCACCTTGACTATTTTCTCCAGCACTTGTACCTATTCCAATAGCAAAAGAACTTTGAGTAATTTTACCTGCTTGAGTTCCTATGGCAATAGATGATATACCTTGAATTGTATATCCGGCTAGATAACCAATGGCAATAGCATTAGTACCTTGAATTGTATATCCGGCTTGATTTCCAATTGCAATTGCACTATCTTTCTGTTTTGTTGTTCCGGCTTGATATCCGATAGAAATAGCATTAGTACCTTGACAAACTTGTCCGGCTTGATATCCGATAGAAATAGCATTAGTACCTTGAGTTTGATACCCTGATAAATATCCAATAGCAATAGCATATTGGTTTTGCTTTTGTTGTCCGGCTTGATATCCAATAGCTATAGATGAAGTTCCTTGATCATTTACTGCAGCTTCAAATCCAATAGCTACTGCATTAGTAGATTGATTATTTTCTCCAGCAGAACTACCAATAGCTACTGCATTAGTAGATTGATTCTTTTTTCCTGCTTGATTACCAATTGAAACAGCATATTGCTTTTGCTCTTCTTGTCCGGCTTGATATCCAATTGCTACGGAAGATTCTCCTTGACTAATTTGACCGGCTTGAAATCCAATTGCAACAGCATTTGTGCCTTGTGTGCCTATCCCAGCATTATAACCAATAGCAACAGAACCTGTATTCTGATTTGTTGAACCTGCTTGATATCCAATAGCAATAGCATTAAAACCTTGTAAAGTATTAGCTGCTTGATAACCAATAGCAACAGAATTATCTCCTTGACCACTATATCCTGCTTGAGCACCAATTGCAACTGCTGCACTACCTTGTAAAGTATTAGCTGCTTGATAACCAATAGCAACAGAATTATCTCCTTGACCACTTGTTCCGGCTTGATATCCAATTGCAACTGCTGCACTACCTTGTGAATAATTTCCACTAATATAACCAATAGCAATAGAATTAATTCCTTGTGATTCTACCGCAGAACTAGAACCAATAGCAATAGAATTATTTTTTTGGTTATTTTTTCCTGCTTGATAACCAATTGCAACTGATGAATTTCCTTGATTCGAATATCCCGATTGATAACCAATTGCAGTGGCAGATGCTCCTTGATTCGAACATCCCGATTGATAACCAATTGCAGTGGCAGATGCTCCTTGAATTGTGAATCCTGCTTGATAACCAATTGCGATTGCAGAATTGCCTTGTGTTTGATTTCCCGATTGATAACCTATTGCAATAGAATTTACTCCTTGAGAATTTTGAGCCGATCCTGCGCCTATAGCAACAGATGAATTTCCTTGACTAAATTGACCACTTAGAAATCCAATAGCAACGCTATATTGTTGTTGTGTATTTTGACCAGAATTAGCTCCTATAGCAACAGCATTAGATGATTGATAATTTTGACCGGCTTGATATCCTATGGCAACTGAATTAGAGCCTTGATAATCTGCAGATTGAAATCCGATAGCAACAGAATTAATACCTTGATTATGTAATCCAGCAACGGCACCTAGTGCAACACAATTATTTCCTTGAAGAAATTGACCAGCATAAGTACCAATGGCAATAGAATTTTGTCCTTGAACACTATATCCTGTTTGTACACCAATTGCAACAGATGATCCGCCTTGATTATAATATCCAGTTAAATATCCTATTGCCACAGAATATATTCCTTGAAAAGTTAAACCAGCAGCAGCACCTATACCAATAGCATAAGAACATTGAGAGAATTGACCTGCATATATTCCAATAGCTATTGAATTTGAACCTTGAGAGAATTGTCCTGCTTGAGTTCCTATGGCAATAGAATATTGATCTTGATTTTGATATCCAGCAGAAGCACCAATAGCAATAGATGAATCCCCTTGAGCCGTATTTCCTGCTTGATTACCAATAGCAACAGAATACGCACCTTGACCGCTTAATCCAGCAGAGATACCTATACCAATTGAATTTGAACTTTGAGATAATTGCCCTGCATAAGTTCCAATTGCTATGGCATTTGTTTTTTGTGTAAATTGACCTGCTTGAATTCCTATGGCAATAGAATTTTGACATTGACTTAAATAACCTGCTTGACTACCAATAGCAATTGCATAACTGGATTGATTATTTTGTCCGGCTTGATACCCGATGGCAATAGAATTTATACCTTGATATTGTTGTCCTGCTTGATAACCTAAAGCAACTGAATATTGGCCTTGATTTACATATCCTGCAAACCCGCCAATATTAATATTAGCACTACCAATTTGAAATGTAGAAGTATATGAATTCCAAAAAATATAATCTCCATAATTTACTCCTGTTAATAAAAATACACCAGTAGGTCCAGTAGGTCCAGTAGATCCCGTAGCGCCAGTAAATCCAGTAGGCCCTGTAAATCCTGTTAAACCGGTTGCTCCTGTAGATCCAGTAGGCCCAGTAAATCCGGTTAAACCAGTAGCCCCAGTAACTCCACTAGGTCCAGCTATACCCATTGGTCCAGTTGAACCAGTAAATCCAGTTGTTCCCGTGGATCCAGTAAATCCTGTTGCTCCAGTTCTGCCAATTGTTCCTGTAGGGCCAGTTAATCCTGTTAGTCCGGTTGGTCCAGTTTGACCGGTTGAACCTGTATAACCAGTTGCTCCAGTAGATCCAGTATTTCCAGTTGTTCCCGTGGGTCCAGTAAATCCTGTTGCTCCAGTTCTCCCAATTGTTCCTGTAGGGCCAGTTAATCCTGTTGGTCCGGTTGCACCAATTGTTCCAGTTACTCCTATTGCGCCAGTTGCTCCAGTAGCTCCTGTAAATCCAATAAATCCAGTTGGACCAGTAGCTCCAGATGGTCCAGTTGGACCAGTAAATCCTGTTGCGCCAGTTAATCCTGTTGGTCCGGTTGCACCAATTGTTCCAGTTAACCCTGTTGCACCAGTTGCTCCCGTGGGTCCAGTATTTCCAGTTGCCCCCGTTGCTCCAAGTAATCCAGAGGGTCCAATTGGTCCAGTAAATCCAGTTGCACCTGTAAATCCTGTGTAACCAATTAATCCAGTTGGTCCAGTTACTCCAGTTGCTCCTATAGAGCCGGTTGCTCCTGTAAATCCAATAAGTCCAGTTGCACCTATAGCTCCAGTTGGTCCAGTTGGTCCAGTAAACCCAGTTGCACCTGTAAATCCAGAAGGTCCGGTTGCACCAATCGTTCCAGTTAACCCTGTTGCGCCAGTTGCTCCAGTAGAACCAGTTCTGCCAGTTGCCCCTGTTGCTCCAAGTAATCCAGTAAAACCAGTAAAACCAGTTGCCCCGGTTGCTCCAGTTGATCCTGTTATCCCTGTTGGTCCCGTTGGTCCTGTAGGACCAGTAAAACCTATTATTCCTGTTGGTCCTATTACTCCTGTTGGTCCTGTTGCTCCAGTTTGGCCTGTAAACCCTATATCCCCTGTTACTCCAGTTGCTCCAGTTGCTCCTGTTGCCCCCGTATATCCTGTAGCTCCAGTAGGTCCTGTTGGTCCAGTTACACCAGTTGCTCCAGTTGATCCTGTTGCTCCCGTTTGACCGGTCGCTCCAGTTACTCCAGTTGCTCCAGTTGCTCCTATTTGACCTGTTACTCCAGTATATCCAGTTGCTCCGGTTGCTCCCGTTCGACCGGTGGCTCCAGTTACTCCAGAAGGGCCGGTTGACCCAGTTCTACCTGTTACTCCAGTTGCTCCGGTTGCTCCCGTTTGACCGGTCGCTCCAGTTACTCCAGTTGTTCCAGTTGCTCCCGTTTGACCGGTGGCTCCAGTTACTCCAGTTGCTCCAGTTGCTCCAATTAATCCTGTTGGTCCTGTTATGCCAGTTGCACCTATAGCTCCAGTTGAACCGGTTGAACCAGTTGCCCCTGTTTGTCCTGTTGCCCCTGTTGGACCAGTTGCTCCTGTTGGTCCAGTTACACCAGTTGCTCCAATTGCTCCAGTGGGGCCAGTAAATCCCATAGGACCAGTAAATCCCGTAAATCCAGTTGAACCTGTAAATCCTGTGGGTCCTGTAGCTCCTGTAGAACCAGATGCCCCAATTGAGCCGGTTATTCCTATTGCTCCTGTTGCTCCTGTTGCTCCTATTAATCCGGTTGGTCCTGTTAATCCTGTGGCACCTGTTGGCCCAATTAATCCTGTTGGTCCTGTTACGCCTGTTGCTCCCGTTGATCCTGTTGTCCCTGTTGCTCCAGTTGGACCTATTGTTCCAGTTAAACCTGTTGAGCCGGTTGCTCCTGTTGCTCCTGTTGTTCCCGTTGCTCCTGTTGCACCAGTTAAACCTGTGGCACCTGTTGGACCAATTAATCCTGTTGGACCTGTAAATCCTGTAAATCCAGTTGCCCCAGTGGGTCCTGTAAAACCAGTATAGCCAGTAAACCCAGTTGAACCAGTAAAACCAGTAGGACCTGTAAATCCCGTAAATCCAGTTGGGCCTGTTGACCCAATTAATCCTGTCGGACCTATAACTCCAGTTGGACCTATTAAACCTGTTGCTCCAGTTGCTCCAGTTGGACCTATTGTCCCAGTTGCTCCTGTTAATCCGGTGGCTCCAGTAGCTCCGGTTGCGCCAGTTACTCCAGTTGCCCCCGTTGGTCCTATTACACCTGTTGCTCCCGTTGCCCCTGTTGCCCCTGTTGCTCCTGTTGCTCCTATTGTTCCAGTTAAACCTGTTGAGCCGGTTGCTCCTGTTGCTCCTGTTGCTCCTATTAATCCGGTGGCTCCAGTAGAGCCCATTGCTCCTGTTGCACCAGTTGACCCTGTAACACCTGTTGCACCAATTATTCCAGTTGGTCCAGTATATCCTGTAAATCCGGTGGCTCCTGTTGATCCTGTTGCTCCAGAGGGACCTATTGAACCCGTATAACCTGTTACTCCTGTGGTTCCAGGTGCTCCAGTTGCCCCTGTAAATCCTGTTGGCCCAATTGCACCAGTAAATCCAGTTGAACCGGTTGTTCCTGTTGATCCTGTTAAACCTGTTGGGCCTATTGCTCCTGTTGCTCCAGTTGGTCCGAATGCTCCTGTTGCTCCAGTTGCTCCTGTTGCTCCTGTTGCTCCTGTTGCCCCAGTAAAACCTGTTGTTCCTGTTGAACCAATTACTCCTGTTGCACCAGTAAAACCTGTTGCTCCAGTTGCTCCTATTAATCCTGTTGCTCCTGTTAATCCGGTGGCTCCAGTGGCTCCGGTTGCTCCTGTTGCTCCTGTTGATCCTGTTAAACCCGTTGCTCCTGTTGATCCAGTTATACCAGTTGGGCCGGTTATTCCTGTTGGACCAGTTACTCCCGTAGATCCGGTTGATCCAGTAAATCCAGTTGGGCCTGTTAATCCTATTGGTCCTGTTACTCCCGTAGATCCGGTTGGTCCAGTAAATCCAGTTGAGCCTGTAGCCCCAGTTGCTCCTGTTACTCCAGAAGGTCCTATTGAACCAGTTGGTCCAGGAAATCCAAATGCTCCTGTAGGACCTGTTGGCCCAGTAGCTCCTGTAAATCCAAATGCTCCTGTTGGTCCTGTAAATCCAGTTGCTCCAGTAGCTCCTATTAATCCTGTCGGTCCAGTTGCTCCTGTTGGCCCAATAAATCCGGATGCTCCTGTTGCTCCTGTAAATCCAGTAGCTCCTGTTGGCCCAGTAAATCCGGATGCTCCTGTTGCTCCTGTAACTCCTGTTGGTCCTGTAGCCCCTGTTGATCCTGTTGCACCAGTTAATCCAGTAAAACCAGTTGCCCCTGTTGCTCCTGTTGCTCCTGTTGCTCCTGTTGGGCCTGTAGGTCCTGTTATTCCTGTTGGCCCAGTTGACCCTGTAAAACCAGTTGAACCTATTGGGCCTGTTGCTCCTGTTAGTCCTATTGGTCCAGTTGGCCCTGTTGCTCCTGTTGCTCCAGTATAACCAGTATATCCAGTTACTCCGGTAAAACCCGTTGAGCCAGTTGTTCCTGTTGGTCCTATTGCTCCAGTAAATCCAGTAAAACCCGTTGGACCTGTTGAACCTGTAGCCCCGGTTGCTCCAGTAAATCCAGTAAAACCAGTTGAGCCTGTTGAACCTGTAGCTCCAGTTGCTCCAGTAAATCCAGTAAAACCGGTTGACCCTATTGAACCTGTAACCCCAGTTGCTCCAGTAACTCCTGTTGCTCCAGTTTCTCCTGTTGGTCCTGTTGAACCTGTAGCCCCGGTTGCTCCTGTAAATCCAGTAAAACCAGTTGATCCAGTTGCTCCAGTAAATCCAATTGGTCCTGTTGCCCCCATTAATCCTGTTGCCCCAGTGGCTCCTGTTAGACCTGTTGCCCCAGTTGCTCCAATTGAACCGGTTGGTCCTGTTATTCCAGTTGCTCCTGTAAATCCGGTTGAACCTATTGAACCAGTATTACCAGTTAATCCTGTTACACCGGTAAATCCAGTTGCTCCTGTTGAACCCATTAATCCTGTTGCCCCAGTTGCTCCTGTTGACCCTATTGGTCCCGTTGAACCAGTTGCTCCTATTGAACCAGTTGCCCCTGTTATCCCAGTAGCTCCTGTTATCCCAGTTGCTCCTCTTAACCCAGTAGCTCCGGTTGCTCCTATTGGCCCTGTTGCTCCTGTTGCCCCAGTTGCTCCTGTTGATCCAGTTACACCAGTTGTCCCTGTTGCTCCAGTTGCTCCCGTTACACCAGTTAATCCAGTTGCTCCTATTGAACCGGTTGAACCTGTTGGCCCTCTTAATCCTGTTACACCAGTTATTCCTGTAAATCCTGTTGCCCCAGTTGCTCCTGTTGCTCCTGTTGTTCCCGTGGGTCCAGTATTTCCAGTTGCTCCTGTAGATCCAGTAAATCCAGATGGTCCTGTTAATCCAGTTGCACCAGTAGGCCCTGTATTTCCAATTACACCGGTTGATCCCGTTGCACCAATTGTCCCTGTTGCCCCAGTTACTCCTGTAAAACCTGTGGAACCAGTTGTCCCAGTAGTTCCGGTTAATCCAGTTGGGCCGGTTGGTCCTGTTAGGCCTATTGTTCCTGTTATGCCTGTTGGTCCTGTTACGCCTATTGGTCCTGTTGGCCCAGTTGGACCTATTAATCCTGTAGCTCCTGTTGCTCCTATAGTTCCGGTTGCTCCTGTTAATCCAGTTGGGCCTGTTGCCCCAGTTGGTCCAATTAATCCTGTTGAACCTGTTGCTCCTGTAAAACCCGTAAATCCAGTTGCACCTACTAATCCAATGTATCCTGTTGAACCAGTTGGTCCTATTGATCCGGTTGCGCCTGTTACACCCGTTCCTCCAGTAATTCCAGGTCCTGTAAATCCTGTTATTCCTGTTGGCCCAGTTACGCCTGTTGGTCCTGTATAACCAGTTGCTCCTGTTACCCCAGGTGAGCCTGTTACACCAGTTGATCCAGTTGCTCCTGTTACCCCGGGTGAGCCTGTTACACCAGTTGGTCCAGTTGCTCCAGTTGCACCTATTGATCCTGTAGCCCCTGTTGACCCGGTTGCTCCAGTTGCACCTATTGGTCCTGTAGCCCCTGTTGCTCCAGTTGCTCCTGTTGCTCCTGTTGTGCCTGTTGGTCCTGTAAATCCAGTCGGCCCAATTGTACCTGTTGGCCCAGTTATTCCTGTTGCCCCAGTTGGTCCTATTGCTCCAGTTGGCCCTGTTGCTCCTGTTATTCCAGTTGGCCCTATTGCTCCAGTTGACCCTGTTAAACCAATTAATCCAGTTGGGCCTGTTGCACCAGTTACACCTGTTAAACCTGTTGGACCTATTGCGCCGGTTGCTCCTGTATAACCAGTTAAACCTATTAATCCTGTAGCCCCTGTAGCCCCTGTAGCTCCTGTTGGACCTGTTGCTCCAGTTGCACCAATAGTCCCTGTTGTCCCAGTTGCCCCAGTTGCTCCTGTTGAACCAGTATATCCAGTTACTCCAGTATATCCAGTATATCCAGTGGATCCTGTTGGCCCTGTTGAACCAGTTGATCCTGTTGCACCAGTTAATCCTGTTATTCCTGTTATTCCAGTTGCCCCAGTTGCTCCAGTTATTCCAGTTTTACCTGTAGGTCCTATTAAACCAGTATCCCCTGTTGCGCCTGTTGCACCCGTTGCACCTGTTGCACCAGGAAACCCAAATGCTCCTGTTGGTCCTGTTGGTCCTGTAAAACCTGTTGCACCCGTTGTGCCTGTTGCACCAGGAAATCCAAATGCTCCTGTTGGGCCGGTTGAACCTGTATAACCAATTGCTCCTGTTGCCCCCGTTACACCAGTTAATCCAGTTGCCCCTGTTGCTCCTATTGCACCAGTTGGACCTGTTATACCAGTAAATCCTGTTAGTCCACTTGGACCTATTAAACCAGTTGCACCTGTTGCACCTATTTGACCTGTAAATCCCATTGAACCAGTTAAACCTTGTTGACCTGTAGGACCTATTAAACCGGTTGCACCTATTGACCCTGTTGGACCTGTTACTCCCGTTATTCCAGTTGAACCTATTGGTCCTGTATAACCAATTGCACCTGTTGACCCTGTTGCTCCTGTTACACCTGTAACCCCCATTAATCCAGTTGGACCTGTTGGACCAATTACTCCAGTTATACCTGTTGCTCCTGTTGCTCCTATTGGTCCCGTTACACCTGTTGGTCCTGTTAAACCTATTGACCCAGTAGGACCTATTGCTCCTGTTGGTCCTGTTGAACCTGTTATACCAGTAGGTCCAGTTGCTCCTATTAGTCCAGTTACACCTGTAGAACCTGTAAAACCTGTTAATCCTGTTGGACCTGTAAACCCTTTTTCGCCTGTTGAACCGGTGAAACCTGTATAACCAGTAAAACCTGTTGGCCCAGTATTACCAATTAATCCTGTTGCACCAGGAAATCCAAATGCTCCTGTTGGGCCGGTTGAACCAGTATCACCTTTTTCTCCTGTTGCCCCTGTAAAACCTGTTGAACCCGTATATCCCATTTCTCCAGTTGAACCTGTAAAACCTGTATATCCAGTAAAACCTGTTTGACCAGTTGCTCCTATTAATCCTGTTGCCCCCGTTGAACCGGTTGAACCTGTTAACCCAGTTAATCCAGTTGGGCCTTTTAATCCAGTATAACCTGTTGCACCTGTTAATCCTGTTGAACCGGTTGCTCCTGTTACTCCTGTTGAACCTGTTTTTCCAATTGCACCAGTTGACCCGGTTGTTCCGGTTGCTCCTGTTGACCCAGTTAATCCAGTTGGGCCTTTTAATCCAGTATAACCTGTTGCACCTGTTAATCCTGTTGAACCGGTTGCTCCGGTGGCTCCTGTATAACCTGTATATCCAGTAAAACCTATTAATCCTGTTATTCCTGTATATCCCGTTGGACCCGTATAACCAATATCACCTGTATAACCTGTTAAACTTACACCTGTTGCACCTATTGCACCAGTTTGACCGGTAGCCCCTGTTAAACCTGTTGGACCTGTTGCCCCCGTTTCTCCAGTTGAACCAGTTACCCCAGGTAAACCTGTTGGTCCTGTTGGTCCAGTTGTACCTGTAATTGAACCAGGCCCAGTAGGACCTGTAACACCTATTGGACCTGTTGGACCTGTTATACTTAATTGATTTGTATTACATGGAATAAAACAATCACATGGGTCTTCATTTGATACATAATCACAAGAGGTACCACAATCACATATATCAGGACCTACATAATCACAATTTTCACAAGGAATATAATAACCTGTTTTATTACAACATTTATTACAAAAATTATATGGTTGACCATTTATGTTATTTACTACTAAATTTGTAACTGTAATATTTTCACTTACTATATTTTTTATATAACTCATTTTTATAACTATTAATTAAATATATAATAATTATTTATATTTTATTAATTAATTAATTTATATCCATTTATATGGACCAAATCCTTTTACTTTTATATTTTTTTTTAATGGTTCTATTATTATATTATTTCTTGTTCCATTTACTAACCAAAAAAATTGTTTATTTTTACCATAAACAGTAAAACTATTATTTTTATATTCTGATGTATATATTTCATCATCATTCATATTTTTTTCATTATAAATTGGTGTTATTTGAATTGTAAAATCATAAGCCAACGTATTCACATAATTTGGTAAATTAATTATCACATATTCATTATTTATTATCTCTCCTTTACCTCTATAATAAACACCCGCCTCAGGACCTTCTAAACAAGCATGTACTAAATATTGTTTTTTAGGATTCATTGGATGATCTATTATAAATGTTTTAGTACTATTTGCTAATATTTCATTTGAATTATAATACATTGTATTTGTTTGTCCAATTATACTAGTACTATTACTTATAGGACTTACATAAAATGCAGAAGTGTCGTTAAAAGAGCCAGTATAATTAGTATTTATTACAATTGAATTATTTTTTACTGTTTTATTATTAAATGTTTGTATATCAATAGAATATTGACCTTGATTTGTAGTTGAAAAACTATTACCTATACTAATCGAATATAACCCTTGATAATTTCCAACAAAGCTACCTATTGCAATACAATAATCACTTTGAGCAGAATATCCTACTTGAATTCCAATTGCTATAGAATTTTGACCTTGAGTTGAATATCCTGCTTGATTACCAATTGCTATAGAAGAATCACTTTGAGAAGAATATCCTGCTTGATTACCAATCGCTATAGAATATTGACGTTGAAAAGTAAATCCTGCTTGATTACCAATTGCTATAGAAGAATCACTTTGAGAAGAATATCCTGCTTGATTGCCAATTGCTATAGAATATTGACGTTGAAAAGTAAATCCTGCTTGATTACCTATTGCAATACAATAATCACTTTGATAAGAATATCCTGCTTGATTACCAATTGCTATAGAATAATCACTTTGATAAGAATATCCTGCTTGATCGCCAATTGCAATTGAATATAGACCTTGACCATTATATCCTGCTTGATTACCAATTGCTATAGATGAATCACCTTGAACAGAATATCCGGCTTGATTACCAATTGCAACAGATGATTCACCTTGAAAAGAATATCCTGCTTGATTACCAATCGCTATAGATTTTGAACTTTGTAAATTAAATCCAGCATTTTGACCAATTGCAATTGAATATTCATCTTGACCATTATATCCTGCTTGATTACCAATAGCAATTGAATGTAAAGACGCATTTATTCCAGAATTATATCCAATTAAAACTGCATATCTACCTTTTGTATTACTATAACCAGCATTATCACCTATACATAATGAACCAGTAGCTTGATTAAAATAACCCGCTTTATTTCCTATTGCAATAAGAAACCTAAGTCCAGATGAATCAATATTTGTATAACCACAATTATTTCCAATAAATATTGCAGCTTGATTTGTATGATATTGTCCTGATTTATAACCTATTGTTATGGATTCATTACTAAAATTATTTATTCCACTATTATAACAACAATTATCACCTATAGCTATAGCTCGATATTCCATACGAATAGATCCAGCATTATTACCTATTGCTATACTTTGAAATTGACAAGTATTACCTGTATTATTTCCTATTGCTATAGAACCATAACTTTGATATTTTCCAGCATTATTTCCTATTGCTATTGTAGATGTTACACTATAAAATATAGTACTAGGTTTAGATAGTGGGTTAGCATTATTTCCAATAGCAATAGATGACATTCGTAATGAATTATAACCAGCATTGTTACCTATTGCAACAGATAAATCATATTGAGAAGAATATCCTGCTTGATTACCAATTGCAACAGATGAATTACCTTGAAAAGAATATCCTGCTTGATAACCTATTGCAACAGATAAATCATATTGAGAAGAAAATCCAGCTTGATAACCTATTGCAACAGATGAACCTTTTTGACCAGAATATCCTGCTTGATTACCAATTGCTATAGAATAATTACTTTGAGAAGAATATCCTGCTTGATTACCAATTGCTATAGAATTTTGACCTTGAGTTGAATATCCTGCTTGATAACCTATTGCAACAGATAAATCATATTGAGAAGAATATCCGGCTTGATTACCAATAGCAATTGCATTTGATAATTGATATTGATAACCAGCTTGATTTCCTATCGCAATTGCATTTGATAATTGATTTTGATAACCAGCTTGATTTCCTATTGCTATTCCATTATAATTTGCTCCAGTATAAGCACATTGATAACCAATTGCTATTATATTATCTTGTGAACCAAAATTATAAGTATAACAAGATTGATAACCAATTACTATTGAATTTATTAATTGATTTGTTGAAGCATTTGATACACCTATTGATATTGATTGATTTCCTTGACCAATTAATGCTACATTGCTTCCTATTGCTACCGAATTGTTTCCTTGACTTATTTTTCCGGCATTTAATCCTATTGCTATTGAATTTAACCCTTGATTATTATATCCTGATTGATAACCTATCGCAATCGTATCTGATAATTGATTTGTATATCCTGCTTGTGTTCCTATTGCTATTGCATCATTACTTTGAGAATAATATCCTGATTGATAACCTATTGCAACAGATGAACCGCTTTGTCCAGAAAATCCAGTTTGAGTTCCTATTGCTATAGAATATGTTCCCATCTTACTATATCCTGAATAAAATCCAATTGATATTGAATGATCATTTCCACCATATTGTAATCCAGGATAACACCCAATTGATATACAAGATGTGCCTAGACTTATTATGCCTGCTTGATATCCTATTGCTATTGAGTTATCACCTTGACTTATTTCACCATTATTAAATAAATTGGATTTATTACCAATGCTAATAGCATATTGTCCTTGATATGATTTACCCGCTAAATAACCTATTGCTACTGAATTTTGATTTTGTATGAAATTTCCAGCTTGATTACCAATAGCTATAGAATATGAACCTTGAGAGAATTGTCCTGCTTGATTACCAATTGCAACTGATGATATAAATTGATTATTTTGTCCAGCATTATTACCTATTGCAGTTGCATTTCCACCCATTGTTCCTTGATTAATTTGAGATGATTGATTTCCTATTGATATACTTGAAGTATATTGGTTATTACCATTTATATAACCTATTGCAATACAATATTGTGATGTGTATGTAGATTGTATAGTTGCTGTATTATAACCCAATCCTACACAATATGAACCTTGACCTTGACTCAATAAAAAAAGCGGATTGCCTCCAAGAAAAATTTTTGTATCACCAATGTTAAAACCAAATGAACCACCAGATATTATATTTGTCCAATATAAATAATCACCATAATTTATACCAGAATTAAAAGGTAAATAACCATAACTCCCTATTGCACCAGTAGATCCTCTTGTCCCTGTTGGGCCAGTTGCACCAGTAGGTCCTCTTGTCCCTGTTGCACCAGTTAATCCTCTAAAACCTGTTGCCCCGGTTGGACCTGTTATACCTGTTACTCCTGTTACTCCAGTTGCTCCAGTAGATCCAGTTCTGCCAGTTGCACCTGTTGCTCCTGTTGATCCTGTTGCACCTGTTACCCCGGTTATACCTGTTAATCCTGTTGCTCCTGTTGAACCTATTAAACCAATAAATCCAGATGATCCAATTTGTCCTGTTAATCCAGTAGATCCTGTTACTCCTATTATACCAGATGATCCTGTTGCTCCTGTTAATCCTCTTGCACCAATTACACCAGTTGCCCCTGTTAAACCTGTTGTCCCTGTTAAACCGGTTGCCCCTGTTAAACCTGTTGCCCCCGTTGCACCAATGAAACCAGTTGGCCCTGTTAGACCTATTGCTCCAGTTAATCCATTTAAACCTCTTGCTCCTGTTGGGCCTGTTATCCCTGTTAAACCTGTTGAACCTATTAAACCGGTTGCTCCTGTTGCACCTATTGCCCCCGTTGCACCAATGAAACCAGTTGGCCCTGTTAGACCTATTGCTCCAGTTAATCCATTTGAACCTTTTGCACCTGTTGGACCGGTTGTACCTGTTAAACCTGTTATTCCTGTTATTCCAATTGGTCCTATTGCACCAGTTGTCCCTGTTAAACCAATTAATCCAGTTGGGCCTGTTGCACCTATTAAACCTGTAAACCCTGTAAAACCATTTATACCAGTTGCACCAAATAAACCAGTATATCCAGTTACTCCTGTTGGACCAGTTGCTCCTATAAATCCAGAAGGACCCATTGATCCAGTTAATCCAATAAACCCTGTTGCCCCAGTTAATCCAATAGAACCAGTTGGCCCTGTTATTCCTGTTAATCCTACTGCGCCTGTTATTCCTGTTACACCTGTAAAACCTGTTCCATTTAAAAATTGCAATATATTTATTCGAGAATATAATACTTGATAATTTTGTAATATCTCTTGATAATTTAATACTCGTGTATATGCTTGAACCATACCAATACTACCAATAAACTTTCTACTAATATTGTTTGTTTCAATTGCTATACGAAGACTTGGAGTTGTATCTAATACTTGAGTATTATTAACTCTACTTACTGGTGTATTTACACCATCCATATATATTTGTATCAAACCAGTCAATATATTTCTTGTTGCTACTAAATAGTGCCAATTTCCATCATTATAAGTACCATTTGATGTGTATAAAGTATTATCTGGATTACCTGTTCCAAAACAAATATATCCACCTGCTATTAATGAAATTCCATAATCATTTGCTATTCCACCTGTATCTGCACCTATTATACAAGAACCATTATACCATTGTTGACCTAATGAACCTTCTCCTATCATAGTTGTATTAAACCATACTCCCCATGTAAAACTATTTTGTACTGGTCTATTAAATGTTCCATATTGTATTGTTGCTCCTGAATTAAATGTAAAATATGCATTTATACCACTTGTATAATTTGGGGAATTCACTAATATTGTATCATATAAATTACCACCACTACCCATATTATACCATGTATTTCCTAGCCCTGAATAATTTATCCCATCTACGTAATATATATAATCATTTATAAAAAATTGTGGATAACCATTTGCACCAGTTGGACCTGTTATCCCTTGAATACCTGTATTACCTATATTACCTGTAACACCTTGAGCTCCTGTTTGGCCGGTTATTCCTATTGGGCCTATTGAACCGGTTGCACCTGTTACACCTATTACACCTGTAAAACCTGTTCCATTTGCACCAGTTGGACCAGGTAATCCTTGATTACCTATATTACCTGTAACACCTTGAGATCCCGTTTGACCTGTTGCTCCTATTACGCCGATTGAACCGGTTGGACCTGTTAACCCTGTTTGACCTATTAATCCTGTTCGGCCTGTAGCACCTGTTGCTCCAATTCGACCAGTTATTCCTGTTGAACCGGTTGAACCTGTTGGTCCTGTTAACCCTGTTTGACCTATTAATCCTGTTGGACCTGTAGCACCTGTTGCTCCAATTGCTCCTATTGAACCTGTAAATCCGGTTAAACCTGTTGTTCCAGTTAAACCTGTTGAGCCGGTTACTCCTGTTGCTCCTGTTGCACCTGTTGCTCCTATAAATCCAGTTACTCCTATATTACCTATTACACTTTGACCGAGAGAACCTATAAAACCTGTTATACCTGTTGGACTTATACCAGATATACCTATTATTCCTGTTATACCAATTGCTCCTGTAAATCCTGTAAATCCTATCATTCCTGTAGGCCCAATGAAACCTGTTGGACCAATGAAACCTGTTAGACCTATTGCCCCAGTGGGCCCTGTTGTTCCTGTTAATCCGAATGCTCCTGTTGGCCCTGTTAATCCTGTTGCTCCTATTAAACCTATTAATCCTGTTGCCCCTGTTGCTCCTGTTGCCCCTGTTGCTCCTATTGCTCCTATAAATCCAATATATCCTGGTGGTCCTGTATAACCAATTGACCCAGTTACACCTGTTGCCCCTGTTAATCCGATAAATCCTGTAAATCCTGTTGGACCTATTCCAGATTGTCCGATTAAACCTATTACTCCTGTATAACCTGTATTACCTATGGAACCAATAAATCCAGTAAAACCGGTAAATCCAGACATTCCTGTATATCCTATAAAACCTAAAGAACCAGTATATCCAATTAAACCTGTTGAACCAGTTATACCAGTAGTCCCTGTTAATCCAGTTAATCCCGTTAAACCGGTTATTCCGGGTAGACCTATTAAACCTGTAGGTCCTGTTGAACCAATTATTCCTTTTATTCCAGTTGAACCGAGAGAACCGGTTAAACCAATAAAACCTGTTGAACCAATGAAACCTGTTATACCTATAAAACCCGTATATCCTGTATATCCTATATATCCAATATATCCTGTTACACCTGTATAACCAATTGAACCTGTTGAACCCATGATACCCATTAAACCCGTTCTACCTCTATATCCTGTATATCCAATTATACCTGTTACACCTGTTGCACCTGTATATCCTGTATATCCAGTTAAACCAGTTGAACCAATTGTCCCTGTTATACCCGTTATACCTGTTAAACCTTTAGCACCAGTTGCACCTGTTAATCCAGTTGGTCCTGTTGAACCGATTGTTCCTGTTAAACCTATTGTTCCAGTTATACCAGTTGCACCAGTAAATCCAGTTACTCCTGTCACTCCAGTTGCACCAATTGGGCCAGTAATTCCTATAAACCCACTCATACCAGGTAATCCTTGACTTCCCGTATTACCTGTAAACCCCGTTAACCCAGTTATACCTGTAACACCATTATAACCAGTGGGACCTATAAATCCTGGATTTCCAGTCGCACCAATTGGACCTGTAAATCCAATTAATCCTGTTGCACCGGTAAATCCTGTAGCACCTGTAAATCCGGTTTGTCCTACACCTATGGGCCCTGAATATCCCAATTGCCCATTAAATCCAATATATCCATTCGCACCTGTTAATCCAATTATTCCTGTTGGACCTATTATTCCTGTAAACCCTGTATATCCTGTAAAACCAATTATTCCCGTAAAACCTATATATCCTATTATACCTGTAGCACCCGTAAATCCTGTTGCACCCGTAAATCCTGTTGCACCAAATTGTCCTTTAGGACCTATTGAGCCCGTTAAACCAGTTACACCAGTAAATCCTATTAACCCAGTTAATCCTGTTAAACCAATTAGACCAGTATAACCAATTATTCCTGTTGCTCCTGTTGCACCAGTTAAACCAGGTAAACCTGTAAATCCTGTTAAACTTATTCCTATTGGCCCATTAAAACCAGTTTGTCCAGTTATACCTGTTAAACCTGTATAACCTTTTAAACCAGTAAATCCTGTTATTCCAATTTTACCAATATAACCTGTATTTCCAGTTGCACCAATAAAACCTGTAATACCATTTAAACCATTTAAACCTGTAAAACCAGTAAATCCTGTTGCACCTATATAACCATTTAAATTTTTAAAACCAGTAAATCCAGTTATTCCAATATTACCAATATAACCAGTATTTCCAGTTGTTCCAGTTAGTCCTTGAATACCTGTA
>Ga0214923_10001466_pt1 | contig 33398 bp, 43 predicted proteins | sample LL1510_MetaG_FD_177993 | JGI IMG/M metagenome (GOLD analysis project Ga0214923, IMG submission 177993) | Freshwater microbial communities from Lake Lanier, Atlanta, Georgia, United States - LL-1510 | ecosystem: Environmental > Aquatic > Freshwater > Lake | place: USA: Georgia | collected...
CCTAATGCAAAGTATTTAATATCTAAACCGTTAGTATTACCTCCTTTCGAAAGTAATTCACGGCCTTTTGTAGTTAATATTGCGTCTACAGTTACGCTAGCATTATTTAAATATCCCATAATGTGTTATCTTCTTATTTTAAATAATTATATGTTAAGACTAATTTTTTATCCAATATTAAATATATATCATTAACCCCCGCCCCTTGGCAATGTCGTATTTCTTGTATTTGTTACTTGACCTGCTGTCGGTAATTGTTTCGGAGCTTCCTTAACAGGTGGTAGTGGATTATTTCTAGTGCCTGCAGATGGATTGGTTGGCGTAACTATCGCTCCTTGTTTTGGTATTGGTGATGTTATTATCGAAGGATTATTTCTTATTGTACCTGGTTTAACTATTTTTATAGAAATTATTGGTGAATTATCAGGTAAGTCTGAACTATTAACTCCATATCCCGGAGCTGATATTTTTGTTCCTTCAAATGATCTTCTTCTAAATGCACTTAATGCATAATTATAATCTTGAGCCTCTGCAGCTCTATAATAACTACTTGAATTATATCTTCCAAAACTTGCACTTTCTTTCGTTGAATATATAGGATAAAATACTTGCCTTGTTAATGATAATGTATTTTGTAATACAATTGTACCTGTAGGTTCAAACCTTACCATCATATCAACAACTCCAGAACCCGTAACATATTTACTAGAACTATAGTTATATAATCCTGCTTTTTCTAATTGCTCTGTGTAATCGATGTTTGCGCTATATACTGGATATTCTCCCGTAAGAATTACATAATCATTAACATTAATTGTCTTATCATACATAGGAGTTGTAGCAACAACATCGTCTAAAATAGTAAATTTACTACGCTCCAATACATTCGGTCTAATCTTAATGCTATTATCTAAAGATACACGAGCTGGTAATAATTGCTTTAATTGATCAAAGAAAGAATAATCATATACCGATAAAAGTCTTAATAGTTCCGGCATATTATTTTTATCTTTATACTTTTTCCAATACTGATATTGTACTGTTCTTAAATCAGTATAATAAGATAAGTTTTGATCTGCTGGATCTCCAACATAATCGTCAATATCAAAATATCCTAACTGATTGTAAATATCAGAATCTACCATGTCTTGTGGAGATAAATAAATACCTACTACATTAGTATCTTTTGGTGTTTGGTCTGATGTAGGAATTTCCGCAGTATATTCTGGATTTAATGAACTAGTTAAAGAATTTGATACTACTCTTATTTTTGTAGAATATAAATTATCGCTTCCTAAACTAGGAGTAACTACATATGTTGTATAATCTTCTCCTCCTAAATCTCCATCTTGAAATCCGTTAAATGTTGCTGCTGAAGCTGCACTTATAAAACTTGAAATACTTTGGTTAGGATGAACTGATGGATAACTTCCGGTTGTTGTTATTAAATAAGATAATGGTAATCTAAAACTTAAATAATCATAAGCATCTTGATCTGCATTACCTCCGTAAAATAATGGATTCTTAGAATATTGAACCATCGAATCATTATTTAATAAATACGACCAATACCTAAACTCATTTAAATTACCATCAAATGCTTTATTAGACGTGCCAAAACTAGCAGACCCTATTATGATATTCGAGGTTAGATTATAGTACAAATTAGACCCGGTTACGGAGCTATAAGAATTATAAATTATGTTATCATAATTCTTAACAACAGCACCAATTGTAAATGATGATGTAGAATCTAAAGTTATTAAACTACTTATTGTAGATGTTAAACAACTTTCTGCTTCTAATGTCCCACCACTACTAGCTACTCTTGTTTTAAATGCAGATATATACGATGTTGATGATGTTGGTAAATAAGTTCGTTGAATACTAACCGACGTCCAATCTCCATTAAACATTGGTATGTTATTAAGAGATGCACTTACATATGTAGAATCTGGTTGAAGTATATAATATGTTAATTGTCCTTCTTTAGAATTATAACTACTTGGCTGATCATATGTTATATAAAAATATGGATTACCAGAGTTATTTGTTCTTAATAATGTACGAGGATATAATGCAACGCTAGTGTCTGGTTTAAATCTAAACTGAACCGTATCTGGTGTTCTATTTGTCGTTGTTAATGTATCCCATGGAATTGTTATAGACCCTGTATTATTTCCAAATTCTAAAGAATAAATAAACTTATCTATTTGCCAATCTGGTTGTATATTATTTTTTGTAGGCCCTCCAAATTCTTTAATATTAATAACAGTAGAAGGAATTCCATAACAAGACATTAAAGCTTGAATAGAACGTTTTGTTCCTTTTGTTTTTAATAAGTAAGGTAAGTTATTTACAATACGATTCCAAATTTCTAAGGTATATTGTTCCGTAGAAATTGTCGGAGTTAAACTTCCTGTTTGAAGATAATTTCCATCAGAATTTAATCCAGTTACATATCTCCAAAGACTATCTTTCTTTTTAGAATTAACTAATTTCCATCCAAAAGAGTCTGCAACATCAGTTAATAAACTTTTACTAATACCATCTAAGGGATGTTCTTCTCTAGAATGTATTGAACTTAAATGATTAATATATGTATAGATAATATCAAAATGATGACCTATCATATTTACAAATACAAAATATTCTGAGTTACTTTCGTCTAACGTAAGACTCGCCGGTATTGTTTTTAATAAAGAACTGATATTATTTTTATCATATTCTCGTAATATTGCTATTGTATCTTCTGCGTATGTTTTTACAATTGTAGATGTAGTACTTTGTAAGTTATATCCAATATTGGTATTTAATGAACCAGTAGAATAAGTATCGACCCAATAGTTATATGCTTCTAACCAATTTAAACTACCCGTAGTTGTTTTAGGCCAAGTAGCTATACTTCCGGTATAAAATGTATATAAACTTCCAGATTCAGTACCAAAATATAAATACTTTTCAAAATCATCAAAACCTGTAATTATTTTATTACGCTTTTTAGTAACGTCAATAATATTTGAAGATTTTATAGATTGATTAATATTGTTAAGAGCAATTAATTGCTTATTATAATCTTCTATTAACTGTATCTTATAATAAAAGTTATTAAATCTTTCTTCTGCAGAACTATAAAATACAAATTGCTCTGGTTTACTATAATCAATATTTAACTTAATACCTTGTAATGACTCTCCAAAATATGAATCAATAATTTGTTGTGATGTAGATAAATTTACATCTAATAAATCATTCCATGTTTGAAATCCTGTGGTTGAATTTTTATATAAATCTACATCAATATTAAAATTAGGCCCTTTAATTTGTATTGTAGGGTCTACAATTTCTACATTTTGAATATATTCTGCTACATCTCCATAACTAAAATAAACTTCATCAAGTTGACAAAGCTGTTTAATATCAATATCAATTGGTAGAGGCTCGTATAGTTTTACTAATACTTCAAAAGACGGAGATTTACCAAATTCAATATTAATGATTCTGAATAATCTGTTTTGTCCAAAATTTAAAAATAAGTTTCTAAATTGTGATAATCGTGAATCTTTATAATTATAAAGTAAATATTTATCAAAATCAGTACGTATTGTATTTGTTTCTTCAACATCTTGCGTCGAACTAGTAACAGCAAAAAGAGCAGCAGTTGGTATTTCTTGTTTAATGTCTAGGGCTACTGAGGGTTTAGAATTTAAAGATTTTTCCTTATCTCTTATTCTTAATAGTCTAATTTCTGTTCTCGTTGCAGAAATTTCTTCAACTACTAATTCATTATAACCTATTTGATTGTAAGAATTAACTATATAATAATACTTACCAGAATTTAAATTGCTTTGATCAAAATATGTAGATAAGTTAATATCTAAATATTTACCTGCAGATGTATCTCTAAATGGAACTGGATTATTTTGTATATAGCTTTCAAGTAATATACCATTAAAAGAATATATATTTACTTCATATTTGCTAATTGAGGCAGTAGGTATTTTAGTGTTTACTTGACCTGCTATTAATAAATCAGTATTATTAAATCCAGGGTCGTAAATTGGTTTATCTGTTTGAAGTAAATTATCTATAAGCATTTGTTATTCTGGTATTACTGTAAATGTTGATTCTGGGTATATAACCATTTCAAAGTCTTCTAATGGGCTAGCTAAACCTACAAATATTCTATCCGTTATTCCTCCTAATCCTTCTTCATTCTTTTCTAGATTTATCGTATATAACCTGGTAACATCTCCTGGATTATATACACCGGCAATATTATCTATCCTATCGACTCCAGGACCTATAGTTTGACCATTACCTCCGCTATTATCTTTAAAAAATCTCATAAAAGTACGTGTAGTAGTTTTAGTGGCTTGATTTTGCCCGATATATCTATATCTATATTTTATAGTAGATCTTAAGGTATAAAATCTTCTACTATTAGCCCCTTCATATAAAATAGCTGCTTGTTCTGATAAATTATATACCGGCAATCCGTTTGATTGTATAGCATTATAATATGGTATGCCTGAATCAGTATCGAATGTAATTTTTTGTCTATTAATACTTCCTTTTACTACTTGTTCATTAGTAATACCTACATTACACCCACCTCTAGAATTTATTTGCTCTTGAGTTAAATTTGTTTTAAATACGTTAATTTGATTATTTAATCCGGTAATTTCATTTGTTAATGAATTAATTAAAGCATCTTTATCAATTGTAGGTGTTAATTCTGTAAATTCTTTATTATCTAATAAAAAAAGATCATACTGAGTTTTTGTGATATATAATTCATCACATTTAATACTAACAACACTACTACCACTTTCTTGAACTATAAACTGTCCTAAACTATTTCTTGCCATATTATATTACACTAAAAACCTCATCGGTTTTAAAATACTTTGTTAACCCATTATTATTTACTTTATAAACAAATCTATAAAATCTATTTTTTTGAAGTATATTAAAATTAAATTTAAAATAATTGCCTACGCTATCACAACTTACTTTAGTATAGTCACTAAACGGAACTAAAGATTCTCCCGTATAAAAATCTTCTACGCCATAATATGTGGTTCTTGGAAGATATTGCACAATATTATATGCACTTCCCGTTGCAAATGTTCTAACAGGAAATAATGGTCTTGATACTAATCTTACTATATCAACTGAATTTTCATCATATTGTTTATTAAGATTTTTTGTTATAATTGTATATCTATCAGTTGATAATGCAGGTAATGAACCCGTTACAAATAAAGAATCGTCCCATGCTAATTCTAATCTAGGAGGATAAACTGTATTTGTTTCATTACTAAAAAACTGAATAGGACCGTAAGTTTGAGTATCATATTCTAATGAGCCAGACACTTTAATTATAAATCCTTGTTCTTTAATAGAACCGCTTAACCAAGAATTTACGATATTAGATACATTTAAATTTAGATCTTGTCTTAAAGGAGAATAAGTAAATGTTTGTTTAGATTCTGATACTGTATACCAATTTCCTCCCATTTTATTTACTAAATACGAACCCGTAACACCTGCAGCAAATGAACTAGTTACCCAAGGTGTTGATTCTGTTGCATATTGCCAAGAAACTCCATCAGTTAAAAATGGTATATAACTTACTTTTCCTGTTCCTCTTGTCCATGATTGAGATACTGGGTAACAAGCAACAGTATAATCTACTGGTACGTCGATAGCTTCTAAACTATATAATTTTAATGTAGAAACTAAACTTCCGGTAGAAATCAATCCTTGACTTCTTAAACTAGCAATTGATTGACTAGCATTAAAGTTTATTAAGATTCTAGATACTTCAATAATACTAGTACTAGTAACAACTTTTTCTAACTCCAATACTTCGTCTAAACCAGCATTTAATGTTGGTTCCTTTTCGTATATCGTTGCGTCTTGATCTGAATATAAATGATAAATCATTATTTAATTATTTAACTAGTTAATTATACCTTAGTAATTCCATGAACGCCCTTTAAAAACTTATATCTAGATATATTATTAAGATTAAGATATTCTTCCATCGTTTCATAAAAAATACCTGTATATATATTTAAATATGTAGAAGCATTATTATTTCCGTTTTTACTAGCTCTTAATTTAGCTGAATTTGACATTGCTTTTCTTGTAGAATCGGTAAATGGCTTTCTATGCCTGCCTTTTAAAGACTTACTAATTTTTTCCTTAACATCATCAGACATAATAGTCCCTTTTAGTTTAGAACTAATTAAATTCTTAACATTGTCAGGTCTAGGAATTCCTCTATTATATGCCGGTTTACCTTTTAATTGTAATGCTCTAGTTTTGCTTCCTTTTTTACCTCCTGCACTTTTCTTTTTTAATATTTCTTTAGATCGATATGTCCCATATAACTCTTCCATAGATTTGCCTTTATATAAATTACTATATCTAGTTCGCAACTCTAGAGACATATTAACATGTCCTTCGCCTCCATCTGTCATATTTACTAACGTTCCTAATCCTAGGTCTTTACGCCCGTACAATTTAATAAATTCTATTTCTTTTTTACATGCTTCCTCCCAAGTTAAACACTCAAATATAACCTCAGTAGTATATGGAGTTAAATTAGTTATAGATTTCCAATATCTATTTCTGCTTTGTTTACTAAAAGCTCTTGATATATCATGGCCAATTCCTATATAAAATACTTCATTAGTATCTAATCTAATATGACGATATACTATCATGATGTCACCCTTCCTTTGATGTCTTTATTTGGGTATTTTACTTCAAATATACAAGGATCGAAGCTAGGAAATACCACACCGTTTCTTGTAGCAGCCGCAATATCATACTTATTATTTGAATATCCTATATCGCCTCCTGTTAAATTGTTAATTGTAATATTTGATACTGTTTGAACGCCATCAACTCTATCTAATTCTGCATATAATTTTGATAAAACAATTGGTTGATTGATTTGCCATTTATTAATATCAAAAATTTCTTTTAATTTAGAAATACATTTTAATAATACTTCATTACTGTTATATCCTGGTAATACTATTATACTAAACTCTAATCCGATATTTACAATATACGCATCTTTAATATTAATAGCATCTGTAATCATTCTATATTGTTCTAAATATGTAGATAAGTTAGATTTAATGATTAAATTTAATGGTGTTAAATTTTTATTTAAATCATATCCCAATACATATAAATCCATTGCTAATTGATTAGATGTAACAACACCTTTATCAGTCACCTTATCTTTAGATTGTAAAATATATGCTTTTGCTGCCGAACCAAATCTTTGTGGCATTGCATATACTCTTACAATATAATCTTCAACTGTTACTGCTCTGTTTTGAGAAGCAAAATTTGCAATTGCATTAAATCTAATTTCATCAATACTTTCTAAGCTCTTTCCGCCAACTGCTGGTACTGGATTGGTTACAGCTACTGAATTTTTTATTCTAGTAAATAAAGCTTGATTTAAACCTGAACCGTCAGAATCAAATGTAACTCCAGCAATAGTAGTTAATGTATCTGCTTGAACGTTTGATTCAATTCCTCCACCCGTTGTATATCTTACTGTTAATGTAGTATTTGCAGGTGCCAAACCATATGTTTTAGAATATAAAAAATTACTAGGGTCAATTGAATAATCAAAATTTGGAGAATATAACGAACTTCCAACTAAATCTGGATTAGGTATTAATTCTTCATCTGCTGATGTAGATACACCTGCTCCAAATTGAACTGTAATTGTATTATCTCCATTAACTCTTGTTTCAAATCTTCTAGATACTTTTTTAAGTTTTAATAAGTATGGAGCAACACCATTAGATGATGTATAATTTACATTTGCATATTGGTCATTCTTAACTTCATCAAAAATAGTATCTTGCGCTAAATAAGGAACTTCATACCAAGTATTTCCATCAGAATCTATAATATCTAAAACTTCAATTATATTAGTATCAGTTAAAATAATTTTATCGTATCTTTTTGGAGCTCCGAATGTAAATGTTTGAGTTGTAATTGTTCCAGCAACAGCCTTTACTTGTTTTTTTAATAAATAATAAATTGGGTTATTGCTAGAATCTACTTGATAAACTGATAAAGAATCTCCGCCAGTTTTAGTAATAGATGCAGAAGTAAAAACTACTGGTTCAATTGTTCTAAATTGTATATTAGAATTCGTAGCTTTAACGATCATTTCTTGATTTATCGATAAAGAATAATTCCAATCAGGATAGTATATAGAACCAGATTGTATTGCTGGTAATAATTGAAATACATCTAAATTTACAGTTGCTGGTACAGAATTCTTTGGTTTATATCCACGTTCCTGAGCTAACTGTAATAAGTTCGATCTTTCTTGGGAATATGATAATAAACTTTCTTTTAGTTGATTATCTGTATAATAAGAAAGAACGTCTCCTACATAGGCAGCCATTTCAATAAACATCATACCTGGAGATGTTTCATTAAAATCATTATATGTATTTGGGAAGTAGCTTTTTGCAAACTCTATTAGAGATTGTCTAAAGTTACTAAAGTCTTTATTAATATACTTTATATCTTTTCTTGTATTATTTGACATTATAGTATAGCTATTGTTCCTGATTGATTAATATCGATAATTATAGTTTGATTTGCTCCGTTATTTGTTACACGAAAATTAAGGGTAATTGATAACCCATGTTCAGCTTCTGGTCCTAACGAATCTATTTTTTGTTTTATATCAATACTATTTATTATAATATATGGCATCCAAAAAGAAATAGCAGAAGAAATTTCATCTTTTAAATTTTCTCCTACTTCTGTTGTATTTGGATCAAATAATAAGTTCATAATACCCGTTCCAAAATTTGGCAAATATCTACGTTCTCCTTTACTAGTTAATAAAAGATTCTTTAAGTTAGATATTGCTTGTTCTTGAGTACTGTATGATGACTGAAATACTCCTTTTGAAGCTTTATTTAGTGGAAGTAAAACTCCTACTGCTACATCCGGTTCAGTATCAATTACAGGTATTTTACTTAATATTCTCGCCATTTATTAAGCTCCTTTTTTCTTGTTAATTGCTTTCATTAACGCAGAATAATCTCTTGTTAATGCTTGTTCAACTTCTGGTGCTAATTCCGTTACTGGTCTACCATCAATATCCGTTCTAGGAGCTACCGATGCAGCACTAGGTGCAGAACTCATTCCGATATTAGACATATTTCTCATGGTAGGCCATTCATTAAAATCATCATGTCCTAATTGAACAGGGTTATAATCTTCTTCTAAAATACCATGAAAATCTTTGTTAGAAAATCCGCTGTTAGCAGTTTCATTTAAAATATCATTAATAAGAGGATTGCTAGAAAATGTTGTTGCTTTTTTAGTATTTGCTTTTTTAAATACAGGCTTTGATTCTACTTCAGTAACTACTCTTTGATTAGTAGATGCTCTTTTAGATACTTTATCTAGACTTTCATAGAGATAGTTCATTTCTTTATGAACTGCCATTTCAACTTCTTCTCTAATGATTTGTCTTAGTTGCTTAAAAAATTTATTATTGTCCATATTGACTCTTTATTATAATTATCTAAGTCAATAAAAGATACGGCATTTTTTAAAGTTTAACTGTTTTCGAAAGCAATATAGATGCTAGTTGAGTTGCTGCAGAAGTTAATCTAGGGGCTATAGTAGGATCTGCAGATGTTAATGGTGCAGCTAAAGGAGTTATTATATTAAGAATGGTAGTTAATATCTCTTGAAGAGGTTCTCCATTAACTCCAGAGTAATTCGCAGGATATCCTAGATTAATTGTCTTGGCATTTAATGTAATTTTATTTGAAGATTCTAATACAATATCGCCTTTACTTGTAATAGATATTCCATTTTTTGAAGAAAGGGCTAATTCTTTTTCTTTTGCATTTAATACAATTCTATCTGAACTCATTATAATTTGTTTTCCAGATAAATTTTTTGTAAATGTTCCTATATTAATATTAGTTACTGTTGTAGGCCCTGCTAATTTTAATGGTATTCTTTGAGTTGATGTTAAATAAATAGATGAATCGTCTACATTAATATCTTCAATTCTAAATCCATTAGGCGCTAGATTCTTTTTGGTATTAGCTATAATTAGTATAGGATCTCCAGGATTACCAGATGTCCATGTTGGTTGTTTAGTAATGCCCGTTAATCCATTAATAGTAGAACTTAATCTTACTGAATTTCCACTTCTACCTTCTATAACTACATCTCCTTCAAATAATTGTAACGCATTTCGACCATATAATGGTTTAAATGTTTTCATTGCTCTTTTTGGTTGAGATTGATTTGGTGTACTTACAACTCCAAGTAATGCATCTTGAAAACTCGCAGCATTTGAAAAAGGAACTTTACCCGATGTAGGTACTCCATTATAATTTATATTTGACTGAACATTAACATCATTCATATAATAAAATGTGCCTTCGTTTAGTCTAAAATTACCTGCAAATGAAGAAGCTGCATTTACAATTAATACTATTTCTCCCGGTACCGGGATTGATTTAACATGAGCATTTAAAGGAAATGCAGTATTTGTATTTTCATCGTTGTTGCCGGGACGATTTAAAAACTTAAATCGTATAGTATAATAATTTGCAATGGTATCCGTTAAAATGACTTCTATTACTTCTGCAGATTGTAACATTATTTAATTGGTTTAACTAATGATTCTTCAATATCTTTATTAATTTGATTAATATCTTTTAAATCACTTTGTATTTGTTTTAATTCATCAGGAGATAGTTGCCAATCACTAATACCTGAGTCAGCTTTTTGTTTTGCTTCAGACGCTAACAGACGTTGTACGACGGAAGTCATTTTAATTAACTGCTCGTCGTTCTTAACACCCACATCTAAATATTCTTTTATTAATGGTACTACTACAGCAGCATCATTAATACTTTTTACTAATGGAGATAACTGCTGTATTAAATTATCTATTTGTTTATTTTTTTCCTTTTGATTTACATGTATTTCTTTAAATACATCTGCTAAAGAAGTCTTACCGTAAATGGAATCATTTATAGTTGGCATAATTATCTTTTAAAATAATTATCTCTTAGCCCTAATCTTTTGCATTCTAATTAATTCTTGCAATTTATAAGGTTCTAATCTTATACTATCATTTAATTTGAAATTTTTATACAAGAGCTCATATATTAACTTAATATCATTTACTGTTTTAGTTATAATTTGAGTTTTTAATCCAGTACGCTCTCGTATTAAAATATATAAAGCTTTTTTATTAAAGTTTTCTATATTATCGCGTGTTCTAAATAATTCTAAAACAGAATCAGCAACTGACATTTCTTTTTGAGAATCAAATAAAATAGGTAAATTAGAATCTACATAATTTACAAATTCTTCAACAAAATCAAATGTATCTTCTACAAACTCCTTATAAGATTCTTCATTCATTAAATTACGCTCAATATCAATATTTTCGGTATCGACGTTATTTTTTATCTTTTGATGACTTTTTTTAATGAATAAAATAAGATAATTTCTTGCAATAACAGAAAAATATGAAAATGCTTTTCCATTAGCATGAACGTATTTATTTAAACGCTCACAAAGAAATGTAATAGTATCATTAGATAGATCTGTATATGAATCTGTATATTTCCAAGCTTGTAATTTAAAAATCCAATTTTCTACTATTTTTTCAAATGGCTTTTTAATACTAGCATTATAAATTTTATTTTTTTCTGTATAATCTGTAGATTCAATATATCTGCAAATTGCATTTTCTGTTTCCTGAGTAAAATATTGTTTTTTATCTACTACCGCTGCCGTCTCTGTCATCTTCTTTTATATAATAGTCTAATAAAAATTCGTTATCTTGAATTAAATTCTTTAACATTTCAAATGTAACACCAACTTCATCATCAGATTCGAATATCTTTTTGTTATCAATTTCTTTCATTTTATTAGAAATTTCTTGGAATCTAGATAATAATAATTCAATATCTTCTGTTTTTCTTAAAATACGTTCTTCATGTATTTCAACTTTATTAAGTAAATTATATATTATATAACATAATGCTATAATTACTATAATTAATAATGTATATATCATATCTTATTTCTTAAAAAAGTCACTAAATAAATCATCGATTGAAGTGTCATTTGAAGTTAATGTATCTGCAATCGACGGTTTTGTTGATTTAACAACTGTAACTGGTATAGCAGCATTTTTAGGTTCTTTATGACCATGCTCAATTCTAGAAGCTAAATGATCTGCATGATGTAATATAAACGTAAGGTTTGTTTTTAGACCTAATTCTGGTTTAAATGCCATATAATAACTTTTATTAGCATCCGTGTACATTCCATCATGTAGTTTAATTCCTAAATATTCATTTTCCGATACAGGAATATTAAACTTTTGTAATGTAAATAAACTTCTATCTGGTACTTTCATGAAATGAAGCTTATCATTTAATTCATATAAAGCTCCTTGATTTTTTCTATGCCAATCCGAAGGATTTGGAATATAGTAAGGTTGTTTTACATTACCTGCTTTTCCTAAATCATGATTTATTGCCGCAAAAATTAATTCTTCTTTTGTAAATCCATCAACTTCCGCGCCCAATTCACCCCATACTTCATATAATTTTATCGAGCAATTAACAACGCGTATTACGTGATCAATATATCCTCCGATAAAACAGTTATGATAGTTATCATTTCCTGATGCTGGTGCTAACATTAAATCTTCTTGGAATTCTTCATACATCTTAATTAATGAAGTTTTTCTTGGTTCTGAAATATGTTCTTTAATAAGATTAATGAACGTATCCCAATTTTTTAATAATTCTTCTTCTGTAAATTTCATATTTATATTATTTTGTCTATTAATTTTAATTTTAATGCTTCTTCCGCAGTTATATACCAATCCTGTTTACATTTATCTTTCCAGAAACTAGATTCAATACCTGTTTTATCAGCTAACATTTGATAACCTAATACCTCTAAATGATTAAAATAATCTAACGAAGATTTCATATTATGAAATTTATCTTGCATTTCATAAGTTCCTTCATGAAGCATTAATGTAGAATGTTTACTCATAGCTCTAACTCCAGTGCCACAAGCTAAAATCCAAGCCGCGGCTGAAATTGCTTGACCTCTGCAAACTATATTTACTTTAAAAGGTAATGAATTAATGTAATCTATAATTCCATTCATTTCATATATGTCTCCTCCTGGAGAATTTAATGAAATAGTTATAGGTCTATTTACATCTTCTTCTGTACGATAATGTAAAAATATATTAATGGCAGTCATTATGCTATATAATGTTTCGCCATCTTTAATAGGAGAATGTAAATAAATTATTTCCTGGTTAACATTAAAACCATATTCAATTTGTTTAAATAAATACTCCGCGGAGTTTATGTCATATTCATATGAATCATCATAAACTGTTTCAGTTTCTTTTTGAGTATTTTCTGTTTTAGAATTATCTATAGCCTCGCCATAAATATTTTTTCCTGATTTTCTAGGTATCATAACTAAATATAAAGAAAAATTTGTATATAAACAAATAAATCTCCACTGCTATTAACAATGAAGATTTAACGTTTTTAATTGATTTAAAATAAGAAAAATTAAATATGGTATTCTTTTATTAAGGTATATTAATTTTTTATGTACGCCCCTTAAAAACGTCTAATAACCATAATCTAGCGGCTCAAGCTCTATTAAAGAAATAATATTTTCTACTTTACTTCTTACTTGTTGAATTTCAGCAGCAACTTGTGTAGCAGATAATGTGTGAGTATCTAATCCTTTTACGATTGATAATAATTGATTGTTAACTGCTTCCAGTTTTGTTTGTGTTTGTGCTTTGTATCTCATGACTGATTTATATTTAATATAATTATATAAATATTATTTATTTAATAATAATATATATTGTGGTTCCAATTCTTATTTTATCCCACTATCATTATAATTAGATTTTATCATATTTCCTAATCTTTTATAAAATATTTTTTTCTAAACTCTAATAATGCTAATTCTTTAGACTTAGCTTCAATCATAACATCAATGTTTAAATCATGACAATTAATAGGACCATTAATTAAATCACTATGAGCTTGCAGTTTAATTTTCGGGTCATTTAAATGTAATGATTTACTTTCAGAATAATGAGTTGCTGGAATTACATCTAATGGCCATGTGCTAGAAGCTAATTTAAGAGCATCAAATTCGTATAAGCCGCCCGTACAAAATTGATGATGATGATAATCAAATACAATAGGGACTCCGCATTCAGAATAAACCATATCATATAAATCTTTAACAGAAAACATAGATGCTTTATCATCATTTTCTACTGTTAATCGAGATCTAGTATGCATACTTAAACGCTTTTCATTCTTTACCCAAGTCTGCGCTGCAACTTCCTTATTGTTATACGTAGCTCCTATATGTATATTAATCTTGTTATATGGAGAATCGGATAAGTCTAATAAATCAAATACTTTGGAGTGATTTTCAAGCTCAATAATAGTCTTTTTAACTACAGCTTCATTAGGTGATGCTAATAAATTAAAAGGGCCAGGATGAGCGGTTATTCGGTGTCTATGAAGGCGTATATACTTACCAATGCGCTCCATAACTTCTTTAATCTGCGGAAAATCTGGTAATTGATTAAATTCATACTCACTACACCACGGAAAAATGTCGCTGCTAATACGAAAAAATTTAATGTCATTAGCTTCATTCCAATGAATAACTTTTTCTAAATCAATAACATTTTTTAATGCTAGTTCAGACGCATACGGAAGGCCTTTAGCCTTAAACGTAGCTTGTTTCATACCTCGATTAGTAGTAATCTTACTTTTTTGTAAAGTAGTATTAATACATGCATAACCTAAATTTCTTATCATATCATAAAGATAAGTAAAACAATTCAAAAAACCTAATTTATTTACATAAAAAAAGCCCAACGTATGGGCTTAATTTAAACTGGTAGGATAAATGATAGAAAGTAATTTATGTACTTCTACATACTTAAAATATGCTTGAAGCTGTTTTACTTCTTTATCTAATAAATGTTGTACTTCATTATCAATCGTAAAAATATAACCATCATTAAATAAATATTTTTTGGTAGATTCTAATGCAGTTTCTAAATTTCCGGAAATGACTAATGCATCAGGTAACATTAATATATGAACATAGTTTTGGTCATAGGAAGCTTGCTCGAGAAATTTTAAAAGTTTATTAGGTAGAAAAACACCATCTTCTTCATTAATGGTTTCATATTCATCTTCAAATTCTTCATTAAAATTTTCTACTTCTAAACAAAGATCATATAAAAAAATAAGCTTCTCTCTTACCGGTAAGCCTTGAAAAAACTTATAATCAACTTCATTTAAAAAAATGTTGTCATAAACATAAGATGGTGCTGTCATTTAAATTTAGTTTTTAGTGCTATTTCATTAAGAATATTTTTAGTATCTTCTGATAATGATTTATCATGTATTTCTATATACTCAATTACAAGATCTATTGTAGATACATTTGTAATGTCATTTAAATTTTCTAAGTGAGCTTGTAAGTTATATAACTTATCTAATGTAGATTTTTTTAAAGTATCGCCATTAGGTGATAGTTTATTATAAGATTCGCCCATTTTAGTTTTAATATTCAAATCATTAAATACTACCGATAAGTCTATTGCCATTAATAATTCAATTAATCATTAATAAATATCTTTGACTTTAGTTTATTTTGAGCTCGAGTCGTATGTATTTTACTTGCTCTAGTTTTAAGAAGATTATGTTTCCTTTCATCTATTTCATCAAGTCTATCCGGGTGTGTTCTATTAAAGTTTTGAGTAGTCTTACAACAAAGAAGAGCTTTATTCCATGCTTCTTCTTCTGTTTCGGTAGATTGGATAAAATATTCATCAAATAAATTTATAATAATATCATCCAATGTATCTGGAATGCCTATGTAATATAATCCTAATTCTTTATAAGATTTCGCCTCCGGGTAGTATTTTTTTACTCGCTTTTTAACTGTTTCTAATTTCATATTATTTTAATGCATTAATAATATCAGCCATTACTCTTAAATCCACGTGACGATTAACTGCATTATTAACTGCTTCCATTAAATCATCATAACGTTGGGTAGATTCAATACCTGAATTAATAGATGATTGGCTCATACCTAATTCATCGCATACTGTTTCGAAAATTTCTTGTAAGTCTTTTTCACCGGCACCACTCGTAATAAAATCAATTACATCTTCTAATTCTATTTCTACATCAATATCAGTTTCAACTGTTTTATATGTTCTCATAATTTTTATTTATTTTTTATTAAATATAAGGTGCACTTTTCAAATAAACAAGAAAAAAGGTATAAAATTATAAAAATTCTATACCATTTTCTTTATCATATTCAATCTCAATAGGTTTATTTATTAATAAATACCCAACTGTTACGCTACTTGCATTTACAAATGTAATATTTTCATGTTCTTTTACTCCATACCCTTCATGAATATGACCAAATATATGAAGTTTTGGTTTAATTTGTAGTACTTTATTGTATAAAGCTAAACACCCTACATTCCACATATCTCTTACGGTATAATCTAATATATACATTGGGGGGCCGTGAGTAATAAGTACATCAGTATCATTTGGAATCATATTCCATTTTTCTTCTAACGCCTTTCCTCTTGGTAAGTTAAACGCCCAATTAAAAAATTCAGGCTGCCATGGCGCACCATAAAATTTAACTCCATCAACTATAATTTCTGAATCTTCTAAGTAATGTACATTTGTTGGTAAAGATTTTATTGCATTTACAACCCATGTACTTTTATATTCAAAGCACATATCATGATTACCGGCAATAAAAATAACATGCTTGAAATTTTTTGATTGACGTTCTAACCAACCAAAGAACTCTTCTACTTCGTAAGGTTTACCTCTTCCAGTAAAATCTCCTGAATGAATTAAAATATCACCTTGAGGTAATACTAAATCTTCATGTTTTGTATGTGTATCGCTAATTAAAACTAATTTCATTTTGAAATATTATTAAAATGCAAATATAAAAGTACCATCTGCTTTTGATACCCTTGTTATCATAACTCTTGTTACTTCAAAGTGATTTTTAGCAATTTCTACAGCTTGCTGAAGCATTTGTGCTGCAAATGGATTTGCTTGATTAATTATATACTGTAATACTTGCTGATTTACAGAACCTTTTTTCTCTATCATGTATTCTGTAATTAAATCTACGGCATCTTGCATATTTACTTGGCCAGTATACATTTCTAAAATAATCTTTTTTATTCTTTCGTTATCCATATTAATCGATGTTTTGTTCAATATATTTAATATCTAATAAAGATCTTTTTTTGCCTTGTAAATCTAATCCATATCCATAAATCCATTCATCTCCAATTACAAATCCATAATAATCTACAAGATTTTTACTTTCAGGTCGACATATTAACGTTACCGTTTTAACATCTGTTGCTCCCAAATCTTTATAAATAGAAGATAAGCTTTTTAAGGTATTACCTGTGTCTACAATATCATCTATAAGAAATACTGTTTTGTTTTTTACATTATTACTTAATATTGATTTAATAGTTAATCCTTGACTCTCCGTTCCATTTTCATAACTTGATACTTGAATAAATTCAATATCAACATCAGAATTAAGTTCACGAACTAGGTCAGAGAAAAATAAAAAAGCGCCGCGTAATACGCACACAAACACAAGATTATTATTTTTTGAATAGTCTTTGTTAATTTCATTTGCTAAAGTTTTAATTCTTGATTGAATTTTTTCCTTAGATATAAGTGTTAGCTCCATTTTTCTACGATAGTTTGAATATCCTTAATAGGTTTAATTCCTGTAAATGAATCTACTTTATTAAAGTCTTTAACAAATACAAATGTCGGCACAGATTGTACATCATATAAAGATACTAAGTCAGAATCTTTATCAACATCAACTCGTATAATTTTTACTTTAGTAGTGTCTAAAGTTTCTTCAAATTTATCAATTGCTGGCTTCATAGCTCTGCAAGGTCCACACCAGGGTGCAGAAAAATATAATATATCTAACATACCTAAAGATAATAAAAATATTTCAAATTTCCTAATAAAAAATAAAAAAACAGCGATTTTTTAGGTCGCTGTTTGATTATCAATTAGTTTAAGTTATTTTACTTAATATCTGCGCTTTCAATTAACGTATAAGTAAAAGAAGAACCATGTACTTTTGCAGCTTCTTTTGCAATTACCATAAATGAATCAAAATCAGCCGATTTTTTAAATACCTGACAACCTTCTGACCAATTCTCAACATAAGTAGAATCAGCGCCAGCTTTATGAATATTAATTCCAAAAACGCCTGTTTCAGTTTTACTTTCATCATAAGTCATATCTTTGTTAGCATCTCTATATACTTTTACTGGTTTAGCTTGTTTTAAAGCTTCGTATTTACCTTGGTGTAATCCAATAGTATGTGAACCTCTGTATTGTCCTTCTACTAAACGAGCAACTCCATTTGCATTATGAAATTCTTTTACTCCTTTTGTGCCCGGGTCGGTTGTACATTGCCATTGTTTAAATACCCATTGTCCGTTAACTTTGTAAGATACTGTCATAGTATCATCAAAAACGTTAGTAACTTTGTTACCTGTTGCAGAGTTTCTAACTCCTACGATGTTTAAATCATAATCTTTTGCGCCTTCAAACCAAACATATCCTTTTGATTTAACTGCGGCTTCGATTTGTTCTTTTGTGTATGCCATATTGTTAAATAAATTTAATATAATTATCTAACAACGTACATTTAAACAGTAAAAAAGCCCGAAATAAATCGAGCTTTATTATTTTTAATTAACTAAAAAGATAATGTCTATTAGACTATCTAAATCATTAGCTTTTATATATCCTCCTTCGGGAATCATGTCACGATAATCACCTCCGGCAAAATAGGCTGTTATATGCTCCCGTTTAATAGCATACCAAACACCTTCATACGTATTATTCCATAATACATAATCATATAAAATATTATTTGTTTCCATATTATTTACAAATTTGATCTGCTACTCTAACACTATACGCATCATGTGGCTTCCATCTAGCTTCATATCCAGAAGCTTCAACATAACCAACTGCTGAACGTAAAATCGTATTTGATTGGTATTTTGGATCTTCATTAAAATCTAAATCAATATTTTTAATAGATAATCCACCATCTCTTAACATATTTGAAACTTCAACAGAACGTTCTACCTCACCCCATAATCTAGTATATTTATCTTTAATCTTAGGTAAAATTTCTTTTGCAAAGATTACATGAGCACCTTTACCAGAATCATTTTCATTAAAGTGCATAACAACAACCGTAGCATATATAGTACAGCGTTTACCATTTTGCGAGTCAGTACCAACATACAGTTTAGTGTCTGGCTTAAAACGTAATATGTTATTGATATATTCTAATATATCCGTTACGTTTTCATGCGTACTTAAAGATTTAAATTGTAGGTTCATAACCGATCTCCTTTCTTATAATTATTGTTAGAATATCCCTTTCTGCCTCGCAACCATCCTTCTTTTAAAAAAAGAGTTAATTCAGATAATGGTATTTTTTTATATATATTATTTTTGTTTATCCAACATGTGCCAAATTGCGAATTTGCCTCTTTAACTGACTTACCTTTCTTAGCTAAAGACATTTTTGATATAGTCGCGCCTGAATGTGTTTTTCCTTTAAAGGAGCCTACTTTACCTTTCCAATAGGAAACTCGTCCTTTTCTAGAAGTACTCATATTTATATACCTACGTCTAACCCAATCTGGGTCTGTATCTATTAATATTCGCTGCTTTTTGTTAGACTCATATGCCCCGTTACGTGCAATATCCGATGTAAATCCTCCACGTCCTCCACACTTTAAATTTAAACATAATATATTATCAATCATTTCTTGATTAACTATATATTTTTCTCTTTCGGCTAATAATTCCCGCGACTCGCAATATTCTAATATTTCAAATTTAAAGTTATCAATACCATATTTTTGAATTGATCTTTTTATTCTAACGCCACTACCTAGATATCCATCTTTTAAATTTGATGTTGAATGCATCCCAATATAAAATGTATTATCTATTAAATTAGTAGTTTTATATATAAAATGATATTTTTTATCCTTATTAATATTTGACATAATCTTTATTATAATTATGCCCAATTTCAAAAAGTACTACGGTGTGTTTAGTCGGATTCGAACCGATCGCTTTATGTACCACAAACATACGTGCTAACCGCTAACACTATAAACACCATGTTAATCAACTTAATGTGCTCTCTAAGAGATTCGAACTCCTATCTCTCGGTTCGTAGCCGAGTGCTCTAATCCATTGAGCTAAGAAAGCAAATTATTAGGTCACCGATAACACCTAATGTGAAGGGTAAAGTTTTGTCTAATTTATCTTACGATACATAGTCGCAGGTTCCCTCTTATTCTTTAACCCGAGTCGGTTTTAAGTTGTAATCCTAACAAGATTCGAACTTGTATCAAGCCCTTAGAAGGGGCGTATGCTATTCCGTTGCACCATAGGATTAATTTAAATAAGTTAATAGCCGCGATTTTGTATCTCTTCTATCATTTATCTTTGCCACAACCCGATCATTATTAAGAAACCGACACTCTAGATCTGTTTGTGTTGCTGCTTGTGCGGTTATAACGATGGAATTTAATCAACATCTCCCGCAGTAGGTTTTGCAGTCGCGAACTTCCTCTGTTCCCAGCGATAGACTCACTTATTTCGTACCCCAAGAGAGATTTGAACTCTCACGCCTTTCGGCACCGGTTTCTAAAACCGGCATGACTACCATTCCAACATTGGGGCATAATTCCCACCCTGAGGTTACAGGTGAGTAGATTTTAACGGTTTAGTTTTCTTAAAAACAAACACATTAGTGTCTTACCACATGAAAATATAAATCAACACTACTGGGAGAGGGTGTGTCGCTCCTCTTTGTTCCCACGATGTCCCACTCGCGCCGTAGACATTCTGCGAAATCATTCTTTAAGTCTTGATTCGAAGACTCTAAGTACCTCTTACTCATTGTGCTCCGAACAAGAATCGAACTTGCACCCCCTTTCGAGGACAGGATTTTAAGTCCTGCGTGTCTACCAATTCCACCATCGGAGCATTTTTTGCGGAGAGCATTGTAATCGAAACAAATCCGTTTTACTGAACCACTCGCTTAGCAGGCAGTGACAACATCCTAGTTGCTTTACTCTCCATATAGCAAGACTTCATAAGGGTCTAAGTTTCGCATCATTAAGCATCTCGCCACCACTTAATTTACTACTTCCTTACTTTGAGGGCGCGATTGGATTTGAACCAATGTAGCACGATTTTGCAGATCGGCACTTAAACCACTCAGACACACGCCCAATTGCGGAGAGTCAGGGACTCGAACCCCGGAAGCTTTTACACCCGCTTGTTTTCAAGACAAGTTCCTCGCGCCAGCCGGACACTCTCCATTAATATATAACATACGACATTCTTCCTCATACGAGCCACGGTCTTTAAGTGTATTACTTACGTCGTCGACCATCACACTGTTTCACAGCCTGAGTTATATATTGTAGTCACTATTGGGTTCGAACCAATGATCTTCTCGGTGTAAACGAGATGCTTTAAAACCAACTAAGCGAAGCGACCATATAAACTTACTAACGACTCGCAGTACGTTAAGACCCCCTTTAGCTAGCCACTAATAATTAATGTAGGATATAAGTTTATCGAGCTCAATACCGGTTACGATCCGATGACCCTTGTTTACAAGACAAGCGTTTTACCAATTAAACTAATCGAGCTTTTATTGTATCGATGGTGAGATTTGAACTCACATTACCCACCTTATCAGGGTGGTGACTAAACCATTCATCCACATCGACATATTTTTGTTGCTGATTAAAAAGGAATTGAACCTTAATCCTGCTTCCCTTTTTAGGTTCCAAACCTATACTCGTTCTACTGTGCCCCATACACCATAATCATTCTGCAGTTTCGAACCTGCGAGCTCTTAAGGTAATTACTCCTAAGACTTTGTATTCCGTACGAGATTTGAACTCGCAATCTCCTCCTTGAAAGGGAGGTGACTTAACCAATTTGTCCAACGGAACATTAATTTTGTACTGCTAACGGGACTTGAACCCATAACCTTGATGGTATAAGCATCCTGCGCCAACCAATTGCGCCATAGCAGCATTTTATGTTCTCGCTCAAGGATTTGAACCTCGATTCAATGGCTCAAAACCATTTGTCCTGCCGTTAGACGAAACGAGAATTTAATTTAGGAGGCGTTACTATTATTCGCGCCTCCAAAGCTTCACAGCTTACAGCCTTCCGTCATTGTTTAGGCTGCTAACTTATTCATAAATGCGAGCACCATGAGAATTTTGAAATCTCGGCCTGAGGTTTGGAAAACCCCCGCTCTGCCTCTGAGCTAATGATGCTTATTTTTAATATACTTAAAGATAAAGAAAACAATTCATATTTCCTAATCTTTTTTTAAGTTTTTTAATCTTAATAAAGCAGTTTTGCATAATAAAGATGATTGGTTTATCATGCAAAATTTGCTTTATCGTAGCGAGTATAGGATTCGAACCTATGTCTAAGCCTTATGAGAGCTCCGTAAGAAACCAACTCTACCAACTCGCCATTTTTGTGGAGCTACCGAGGTTTGAACTCGGGACTGAAGCTTGCAAAGCTACTGTGTTCGCCATCTATACCATAGCCCCATTATTTTAGAGCACCACATCAGACTTGAACTGATAACCTCTTCCTTGGCAAGGAAGCGCTCTACATTGGAGCTAGTGATGCAATTGGCCATTTGTAGCGTAGACCGGACTCGAACCGACATTGTCTTCATCCCAAATGAAGTGCCTCGACCATTAGGCTACTACGCTATATTTTTTAGCGGTCTATACGGGAGTTGAACCCGTTCCATACTCCGTGACAGGGAGATATCTTAACCGTTTGACCTATAGACCTAATTTCCTCCGGCGTACCCTTTCGGTTACGGAGGCAGATTACGTTGCTTTCGCAAGAGGCTTGATCTGGCACAATATGTTAAAAATTAATAAATAAACTTGTGCACCCAGAGGGACTCGAACCCCCAACGGACTTACGTCTACCCCACTGGTTAAAAGCCAGTTGCTCTACCAATTGAGCCATAGGTGCATATTTTTTAATTCGTGCACTCTATACTCTGATATAGCAATGCACTTCTAACGTTTTCGTTTCATTTTATTTTAATTTTCTGTGGGACGGAAGTGACTCGAGCACTATGCAGTTCGGTTTTACAGACCGTCTGACCAACCCTGGGCGTCGTCCCTTATTTATTTGCTGTGATGGAGAATTTCGAAATCTCGGCTCTTTGCTTAACAGGCAAACACTCTTCCTCTGAGTTACATCACAATAATTGCACGGATACTAAGATTCGAACTTAGATCGAAGGTTTTGGAGACCCGTATGCTACCATTGCACCATATCCGCATATTTTTTGTGAGGTAGATTGGTAACGATCCAATATCTCTGATTTTTCAGACCAGCGCATATACCATCTTTGCTACTACCCCATTAATTAATTTCCTATATATAAAGATAAGAAAAACATTTCAATTATCCTAATCTTATTTAATCTTTTTCTATTTGATTTTCAATATATTATATCTAATTATAAATCAATTACTTATATAAAGCATTTTAAAGGCTCATATACGCTCTTTATTTCTTTTAGGTATATTATATCTAAATACTAATTAAAGCTCGTATACGATTAACTTTAACCCCCATATACAATAAAAAACCCCGGATTTTATGTCCGAGGTTTAAATATTAATATGTAAAAAAATTAATTTTGTTTTATTTTCTTATATATGAATTCCTCGATTATGTACATACTCAGCATCATTAATCATCGCCCAAGAAGCTTGGCCGCTAACAGGATATTTAAACCCTTGTAATGATGTTGTATGTGTGTTTCTAAGTTTCATATATTAATAAATATGCCTCTGGTTAAGTTTTATTACCGGAGATGTTATTTTTGTTGCGACGTCCAGGTATCGATCCTGGTTTATAAGAGCTTATGAGACTCTTCGCGATCCAACCGCGCCACCCGCCATTTTTTATTTTAAATAAGGCTGAGACTATACCTTTTAATGCTAAATCTTTTATTGGATTATTTTGTTTCCCAATTTGTCCAGATTCTTTTGAAATCTATCTTAGCAATGCCGGTTATTTAAGTGAACCACTCTTTGAGCTACATTTATTTGGACTACTCTCTATTTACTCTATCTATTCAAATCTGCCGACCTGATTAACCCTTGCGAGGCTATAAACTTTTCCGTAAAATCACTATTGGCTTGCGACCTTTAGTGGCAATGAACAACTCATTACTATGTAGGCATCTTTCGTCCGTAGCTGACAAGCACTTATGCTTATTTATTTTTAGATTTTGCAATCATAATGCAAATAAGTTTGTGACTTGTGGATGATTGAAAGTAGTGGCCTGCCGATAAGCCAGCCCCAATTTTGTTAGGGTAGATACTTAACTACTCTCTAGAATGTCCCCATTCTCATATTTTAAGAATTCTTCGAATAAATAATCTTGGTAGATTATAAATAAGGTAAATAACAGCACCACCTGTACATCTACATACCTTTCGGTTTTAAGATTTCTCTTATATTGAATAACGCAATAATATACTTGGATAAGCATACTTTTTGCAAATATTCTATGAGTTATTTTTATTGCTCTTCCGAACTCAACCAACCTACCCACATAGGCCAGTCATCAAACCACTTTCTCTACAGTGTTACCCTCGATACTAAAGGTCCAATGATATCTCACTTGCATACTTAAGCTTCTTTCGAAGCCGCAAACTGGTTCAGTCAAACCAATTCACTTTATACTACTTTCATAGTTTATTTAACGACTATATGCCGCCGACTATCATTTATCAATTATTGGGTCGAGCCGAAGCTCTTAGCACATAATCGAATGGATAATAATATTTTCAAAGAACTAATCTTTTTTCTTAATTTCTAATATACTTAAATATAATATAAATATTTCAAATAAACAACCTTTTTTTTATTTTTTTAAAGATTTTTTATTTTCTTACTTATTTCTTATTTTTTAATATACTTAAATATAAGATAAATATCTCGAAATACCAAATCTTTTTTAAAAAATCTTATAAATTATTAATTTTTAAATAAAAAGACTTTGAAATACCAGCAAAATGTTATTTATTAACCTTTAAGGAGCTCCTTTGACCCCTTTTCTTTAATATTGTTTTGTAATTTGTCTATTCTCGAATCAATGTAACTAACTGTTTCATTAATTCTTAAATTCATTTCTGAACCTACATGTTCGATTTTAGATTCTAGTTCACGATATAAATCGTCGAAGCGACGATCTAAACTCATATCCATATCATCAATACGTCTATTCAAGCTACTATTTATTTCGTCCATAGTTGAATTTGTATTAACGTTTATTTTATCTTGTTTAAACACCTTTACAATACCTATAACAACAATTGCTATTAATATAATAGCAATCATCGCGAGCATTCCAAAAGCAAATGATAATGTTTCCATATTTTTTTAATTTTAAATGAAAATAATCATTTGCTGATATTTCAAAGAACTTTTTACTTTTGTGGAGCTGGAGGGATTCGAACCCTCGTCTTGCTCAGGCACTCCGATACATTCATTCACAGGTTTATTTAATTTTTCTAAACTAACAAAATATTCGATTGGTTCTTCAACATCGTCAATCGCTAAACAATGTATCATTCGATATTAGGTTCAATGACTAGCCACCTTGGTGGAAGATTCTGTTCCTAGGCATTCTTCCTTCGCCCGTTGAGATTAAGCAGCTACTGCTAAATCTGCACCTACGAAAGACATAGCGTCTTCGAAAGTAAAAGTTGACTTTTCGTCGTTTATTTTTCTATATAGGTTATTAAAGAGTTTCCAATACTAACTCTACCTGCATCACATAAAGAACTACAACTGCCAATCAATTCCTGTCAGCCCCATTTGAAGATAATTATTAACTATCTTCAAGATTATCGTCTAAACTTTCAAATTCTTCCGTTTCGGATTCGGGTTTAGATAATTTTTTCTTTTCTAATGATTCTCCAACAATTCTAGTTTCGTGAGAAAGAATTGCTGCTACTTCTGAATCATCAACGTGCATACCTTCGTATAGCTTACCATCATCACCGCGCACATTATAAAAGATTTTTTTATTTTTTGGTCTACGCTCTTCAATTACACCCATGCGCTTTTTACCAGACCAAATAAATACAATCGTTTGACCAATTTTGTAATGGTTCTTTTTTACTCTGGCCATTCGTCTGTACGTTTACGTTCTTGTGAATCGATTGTAACTCTATCATTATTCTTTGATGCATCTTCAAAAAATACATCTAAATATCTAGATTGAGTTACGGATTTTACTTCAAAGTCTCTTTGCTCTTTAGAAAATTCTCTATGAACAATAGACTCTGCATGCGTTACTGATGAAGCTTCTACTAAATAGCTTTCGCTTACTTTTTTTACTTTACCGTTGTCTGTTTCAAACTCGACAACTACTTTTGCTGTATAGAACATATATTTTTTATGGGATTAATTCAAATAACATTGTTTGTTTATTAACTCTAACGGGCACATTAGTAACGGCTTTATCACCTTTTCTGCTTTTCCAATCACTGCCATAATATGCGGACATTAATCCTTTATACTTAGCAATTTCTTTTTTTGTTTTAACTTTCTCCTCTGGAGTCTTCTTAAAAAGTGTCTCCCATGAATAATCGCTAGCTTTATAACCATAGCAACGATTATTTATGATTCTACCTTGAAAGTCGGTAGCGAATTGACCTGGTAATGTTTCTCTACGATTAAAATTACCTTTTTGCGGAGCCTTTCCTTGTTGAGGCACTTTGCCGTTTTGATTTTTATTTTTATTTTCCATAATATATTATCTTCCTTTTGTTGTATCTAATCTAAACATTTCTTTTGCTAACTTTGGGTCTTTATAAATTTCAATTTCATTACCCGTTTTATGATGAACAATCATCCTACCAGAGTATCTTACTGTATTACTATGTTTAATACAAGTTTTCGCATCCGGTTTAGCTTTTAATCTCCCTTCCGGAATAAGTTCATTACATTCGCTGCAATATCTAATTATTTTCATATACTTAAAGATAAAGAATTCTTTTCAATTTTCCAAATCTATTTCAAGATTTTTTTGATCTACATATAAAAAACTTGTATACGGATCTCCTAACTTTTCAATCACTTCTTGAGCATGCATTGTTGTTACGGCAAACATTTCTCTATTTGAAGCTACTCGATAAGCTGCTAAATATTGATGTATTTCTCTTTCGAGATATTTAGATCCATAACATTTAAATTTAAAAACATCTATCCAAGGAGTAGGTACTCCTGTAGCACCGTTTATTTCTTTAACGCGTTGATCAACAGACGTCGTAGTTAAACCAATCTTTACCATTCCGGGCATTGATTTATTTACTAATACATAAATCCATTCAGGGCTTCTCATCACACCGGTTGGATCTATAATAGGGTCTGTTAAATATACAACATCCATCCATCCATATTTACTTTCATCATTATAATATGGATATTCGGGGTCTGTACTTGGTACGTGTGTATAATGAGTAGCAGTATACCATAAATGACCTGGCACTTTAATATATAAGTGCATATCGCTTACATTAACAAACGTTTGATTAATCATACTAATGGCTATCTCCTACGTTATGCTTCTCTCCGTAGATTAAGTAATCTGGATTAATTACTTTAGCTACTTTACTTCTTTCGCCATTTATATGTTTAATTACAATACCTTCGTGTGGTACTTTAGTACCTTCAATAAAGTTATTAAATGTATATTTATCTTGAATTTCTTGAGACCATACCCCATCATATAATACCGGTACATGAGGCAATTCTACTCCATGAGATGCAAATACTTTAGTATAAAATATTGGGCAATATTTTCCATTTAACATAACATCGAATATTGCAAACTCAATATTTTTTAAACCATAATCATAGTTCTTTTGAATGCCAGCTCCGTAAATTTCACCATACATAGATAATCCAGCCCCTAATTCTTCAGGGCTATAATTTTCTTTAACGAACTTCCAAAGCTTTTCTTTAATTTGATACTTATTTGCTATTTCATACCAAACATTTGTATCATAAAATCCTTGAGAATCGCTGCCCTTTTCTACGTTATGAGAACCAACTACATATTCATAATCAATCCATTCATCTGCAAGATAAAGAAACTTCTTTACTTTATCCCAAAATGATAATTTAGATTTTAATACGATACCATAACGAGCATTTGTTCCATGAAGTTTTCGAGTAATTTGAACTGAATCTTCTTCTGTAAACATCCCTTTAACATTCTTTAAGTTCGGAAATTTATAGTATATTAAAAAGTTAGGATTTTCGCTATAAGTAACCTTTTTACCTGACGCTAATTGAATTTGCTTTACTGGTGGTTCATATTTAAAGATATTCATTGCCTCCATCATATCTTTACCTTCGGTATACGCATTAATATTACCCTTAGGAATATATTTTAACGGTATAATTAAGCATTCAGAATATACGCCTCGTAACTTAACGGTACGAACACGACTACCTTTACGTAAATAATTAGTTACGTTCATCTCATCTGATAATTCTTGAGGAATTACGGCATCCGTAGTTGCTACTACAACTAATCCACCCTCGGCATATTGCCCTTTTTGAACAATTGCTTGCCATCCACCGACTAATGCTAATTCGATATTATCTGCACCAGGAATTGGTATGACTTCACCGATACGTGCTATAAAGCACACGCTATTTTGATTTTCCATATTTTTAACTACAAAATAATATTGTTGGATTGTTTTTATGTACATCTACTTCTGGATATAATTCTTTAAACTTAGCCATATTGAATGGTGTAGTAATAATATGATATCCGTTTTTAGTAGCTATCTCTGTTTGAACTTTATTACCTATAGGCTCTAAATCCGTTAAGTGCCATTTTAAATTAGGAGCTAGCTCGAAATGCTCTGGGTCAATATCAATAATCCAAAACTTATCCTTACCGCTTCCATATTCTCCACATACAGATTCAAAAGCATTACGAACTGACTTATAATCTTTATTCATTATAATGTCCGTAACTTTTTTCAAGGTATGGAATGCTGCTCGTTCAAATGACCTACGGTTTAAATTGATATAAGCACGAGCATTATGCTGGGTGCATAAATTAATAATCTCAACCATTTTCTCTATTAAATGCTCTTTAGAACGTATGCAATAGGTCCTAATTACATAAGAGTTAGACCCAATTTCAGGATTTTCTTTCTTACGCTTTAAGATTTGTAAATGATAAAAATCATCTTCATTATCAAATGTAAGGAAATCTGCTATTTGTTTAAAGTTATCTACCATGCTCTTAATTATTAAATAAGTTTATTAAGTATTGATACATTTCTTCGTAAGGACCATCATTTTGATGTACGCGACCTAAACAAATCATAAAATTGATATTCTCCTTTTTATACATCTCAAACATTCTTGACTTAGTCATTTTTGAATATTGAACATTAGCAATTCTGTCGCATAACTTAACAAATACAGCGCCTGGAGTTTCTCTAATACCTTCATAGTATTTGTCATTAGCACGTTCTTTACGAGACTTACCTTTTTCATTAGAAACAGCATACACGATATCTGCAACTTGTACGCCTAACTTAGCATTAACATCATTATAAGATGTTCTAGTATCTTCGATTAAATCATGCCCCCAACAAGCCATTCTAACTACTCGATGAGTTATATCTGTCAATATCCAATTATTAGGATATTCTTCTTCTTCTAAAGTTATTAAATTTTTAGGTAAAAGATGTTTAAAATCTTCATATACCTGAGCAACCATTTGTAAATGGAACTGATATGGCAAATATGTGTCGTAAAAATGATTGGTATTTGAATGCTGTTCAATACACCAATATTCGCCTTCGTTAAAATACTTTCCTCCTACTAAATTCATATTATTTCTTATTTATACTTAAAGATAAGGAAAACATTTCATATTTCCTAATCTTTTTTTAAGATTTAATCATTTTTTAAATAAAAAAATAATAACGAAAATGAAAATATTACATACGGTATTGCATACACCCATAATGGGTATGTTATTGGTACCGGTAAGATACCAAAGATGCCCCATATACCAAATAAATGTAATGTAAACAGAATATTACTAATGAATATTAGTGCTACACAAAAATTTATAACTGTTTTTTTCATATTAGTTTTATTTCAAATCGATTTTTCATTACTTCCAATTTATCTTCAGGTACACCATGAGTGTTTACTCCACCATGTCTATTCTCAACAATAACTGAATGTACTTGGTAACCATACTGTTTAGCTAAGCTGTAATACGCATCCATTTCCCATTCTTGAGTGAATGTATTTGATACGACGATTAAATTTAAATCAATAGCCATACTTTGCATGACTTGGGTTCTGCACCAATTATGGGCCATTTCTATTCTTGTAGGGTCAAATTTATATACGCCATCCTTCATAAAAAACATATCTGCCTCAAAATGGTATCCGCTAGTTGCTATTGTCTTAGCTAATGTACTCTTACCGGACCCTGGCAACCCTCTTAATAATATTAATTCTTTCATTTTATTATTTCTGTTTCAAATGTTCCGCATATTGTATGACTATGTCCAATATTATCCGTAAATGTAATACATTCACTATTAGTTTTACGTGATACTGAACTAGATTTTACAATATAAACGCGTTGTTCGCTGGCTACACTATAAGTTATCTTAACTTGATGCTCGGGTAACATATCAGCTACTTTAAAGATTACCGTAGCCACTACCATAACTACCAGAACTAATGTTAATGCTTGTAATAATTTATTTCCTATAATCATACTGTATGTTCAATTTGTACTCTAACACAATTTTGTGGCAATTTGTTAATATGCCTGTAATTATTAATAAGACCCATAATATTAGCACTTCCAATAGCATTTGCCGAATGCGTATATACATCAACTACTGGCTTACCATCTAACCATTGCTCAACTAACCATTTAGCACAATCATAACCGGTTTTCTCAGTTATATTATTATAATCTAATTTATAGTTACGATATACATTCGTATGCCATTCTTTCATAGCGCTATCGCCTAAATCATGGTCAAGAGAGATTAATTCAATATTCTCTAACCCAATTTCATTTACTTTGGTTATGAATTCATCATAGTTTCTTACTATAATCCAATTAGGAATACCATCTACCCATTCGTTATTTGGATTGATCGGTGTTCTGATATCATCTAAATATATTCTTTGTTTCATGTTATTTTGAATTAACTATTTCAATTAATTTAATTAAACAAGCAAGTTCTGCTTCTTCGTAGGTTTGATAATAAACATCAATACTATTATCTTTAAAATTATCCCATATTACATAAGTAAATATGTTTTTACCATTATCATAACCACCTTCAACTAAACCAATTAAATCATACTTCTCTCTAAACCATCTAAATGCTTGTTGGTATAGTGGAGCTAAACATCCATTTTCAGGTTGTAACTCTCTATCTGAATAACAAAAAGCATAACCAATACTATATCCCTTATCAACATCGTAATATCCTTGACAAGGTTCATCAAATCCTAGTTCTTTTAAAGCTAATGCTTGTTCGTAAGGTATAAATTCTTTATTCATATTATTTATTATTATACTTAAAGATAAGGAAAATATTTCATATTTCCAACCGAAATGTTTACTTTTAATTAAAAACTTGAACTTCCTTTTTTATTTCCTCCATTACCTTCAATTCTTTCTTCGTGATGATCTTGAGGTAATGTTAAACATTTTATAGGTCTGTTATTTAACAGAGATACTATCTTATTTACTGAATAAGGTTCCATTACGTTACCATCGCATCCAACATCCATTGCTCTACCCTCATGTATTTTTAAATGTGCTGGTAAATGAACATGCCCATGTACGTGCATTACGCCGTCATTCATGTTATGCCAACTTGCAATAGGATAATGTGACAATATAAAATCATAATCACCCCTGTATAATGTTGTACCAGGATAAATAGAAATACTTAATCTTAGATATTGATTTACAGAACTAAATAATCTTTGTATATTATCTTTATTACGTTCAATATGGTGATCATGATTGCCTAACACCAGGTGAATGTTTTTACATACAATTCTGCTCCTAAACTCCTCGATATTTTCAAATCCACCAAAAGAAAAATCACCTAAATGGAACAAAATATCATCTTCTTTAACAACATTATTAATAGAATTAACGATATAATCATTCATATGGCTTAGGGACTTAAAGTCACGTGTTTGTTTAACAGGTACATTACCATTTACATCTTTCCAATTACTTACACTGCGACAAATATTTTTGTGGCTATAATGCGTATCAGATGTAAAGAATATATTTTGTCCATTCTCTAAATTTAGTTTCATCTTATTTCTTTTTAAATTGTTCAAACCATATTACTAAAAGTTCTCTAACTGATAAATCATCTTTGAGATTACAATATTTTGCAAACTCAATCATATCTTCCTTACTATACTTATTCTTGTCTTGTTCTTGTTGCCATTTAGCACTTTTGATAAAACCAAGTTTAAATGGTCCAATGTGATTATTGGGTACAATTGGGTTTTCTATTTGAAATTCTTTAAATAATCTTTCAGCAGCTTCTTCAAGTGTTTCTTGTTTAGTTTCATCTAATGGACCACAATCACAAGTTATAGTATGACCACAATAACATTTAATTTGTTTAGGTTCTTCTTTTGGAATGATGATTTTATATTGTTTATTAACCTCATAGTAGTTACCTTTTGTTATTTCATCTACATAAACTTCATTAGTTTTTTTGAAAATGTCTACTTTATCTATTTCAACCATCTCACAACTTGGATTCTTAACAAACCATTCTAAAAACTCATCATCAATAGCTTGTACACCATCTTTGATTAAATCTTGGTCTGTGGTTAGGATTATTTTACATCCTTCATCTATATAAATAAAACCAGAAGATAAAATTAAAACTTTACCATGTTTAGGGTCTATTTTACATTCTATAACTTTTTCAATATGATTAATCCAAGTTTTATCTCTATCATTTG
>Ga0214923_10001467_pt1 | contig 33375 bp, 30 predicted proteins | sample LL1510_MetaG_FD_177993 | JGI IMG/M metagenome (GOLD analysis project Ga0214923, IMG submission 177993) | Freshwater microbial communities from Lake Lanier, Atlanta, Georgia, United States - LL-1510 | ecosystem: Environmental > Aquatic > Freshwater > Lake | place: USA: Georgia | collected...
TCCGATCTTGTAGTTCTTCAGCTGTTAGCTGTTTTGTTGATTCTGACATAGTCTTTATTTTATTGTTTCCATTTTTTATCAGGACATGCGTCTGGGCCTGCTGGACTGAACACCTTCTTGGAGAGAGGACATCCACATTTTCCGCAGGTCCATATGTCTATATTTTCTATATAGCTTTTATGAGGACATTCCTCACATATAGCAGCACGCTCTTCAGCTAATGCTTTTTGTTCTGGAGATGGATTAGCAGCAGCTATCCATGCTTTTGCTATTTCAACTATTTTTAACATTTATGCCTCGTCGTCCAATAATGAAAGTAATACTTTTGGATAATCTTTAGATTTAATATCTTTAAAGTCTTCAATTGTGAATTCTTTAACTTTAATATCTACTGATTGTTCTAATAGTTTAACAAACTCATTATTAAATGTAACGTATGCTGGGTTCATATCAGCTGATATGATTTTTCCATCTGCATCCTTCACTTCATTAGTGTATAAGGGAATACTAAAGTTTTCGCCCTCTTGTACTCCGTGCTTTTTAATAAGATCTTCACGTAGTTTGTCTACAAGAGTCTTTTGCTCGGTTGTTTGTTTTACTATTTTTTCTAGGTGATACTTAATAATAAGTGGTAGTTCTTGAAATAATAATCCTTCTACCAATTGTTCACCTGTTTGTTGATTTTTAACGCCATTTAATTCAGCGTCTAGGTCTAATACTTTACCTAATGATAATGTAACTGTTTTCATATGGTTTATTTTGCTTTTTTAGGTGATTTTGCTTTAGGTAATGCTTGCTTTACTTGAGCGGTTGCTTTTTTTGCTTTAGCAATTACTTCGTTTTTAGGAGCAGCTGCGGCAGCTTGATCAATCATTTTCTCTACGTCTTGCAATACTGGAGATACGGTTTCTGATACCTGTTCTACTTTTGCTTCAACTGAAGATACAATCGCTTTAATTTTCTTATAATTAGCGATAATGGCGCCGATAATTATTACGGCTACTAAGATAATAAGTAACATATTTTATATTGTTTTGTTTGATATAAATATATACAAGATTTAGGAGACAACCAAGTTTTTCTTTAAGATTATATTCCAAATCGATAACGTTGGATGTTATAGTTTTGAGCTACTTCAGCAGCTGATAATTCACGATTATAGATCATAGCATTTCCCATACTACCTGGCCAGATAGCTCCTGTTCCTCCTCTTCCTGATAACTGTACAGCAGCCGAAGTATTTATAGTTACACCAATTGAAGTAGTAATTACTGTTGGTGAAACTGCTGATCCATTTCTGTATATATTTGCTCCAGTGTATGAACTGTTACCGCTGTATGTACAGCATATATTCATCCATACACCATCATTATATATAGATGGATAATCTAATATGACAGAATTACTTGCTACTGAGCCATTATATATAAAGAATTCAAGGTAATTTATACCTGATCTTTGTGTAGTTCCTAATCCCCATCCTGTATATGGGCTAGAGTTTAACTGTTTTGAAATAATATTGGCCCCGGCTCCTGTATATGTATGTTTTATCCAGGTACTAATTGAAAATGCATTTGTTCTTTCAAACTGTAAACTGGTTACATTTCCTATATCTCCATAATCATTACTTCCATCAAACACTATACTACCACTTCCATCAGTACTATATGTTGGACCATTAGTTAATGTAGCGTTTGTTGCACTTGGGCTTAAATCAGCCCATGTTGTTCCGGATCCCGGATATGATTCTGGTGCACTAGCATCCACATGGAGTACTAAGCCTCTAGTGATTATATTTTGATAATCCTGTACTTTTGCTTCTGTTGGGTTGTATATGTTTCCTCCTATATCAAATGGCATAATGTATATTTATAAGCCGAAGCGTGTTTTTTGAACGTTATAATTTTGTGTTATTTCAGTTACATCTAGTGCTCTATTATAGATGTGAAAGGCTCCCATACTCCCCGCCCATAATCCTTCCCCATTTGGGGTATAAGTAGGGCATGTATTTGTTGCAGCGTTTGCTAATAATATATTTGCATTTGAAATATTTATATTTCCTAATGTTCCGGTTGCACTTGCTCTTAATACACCATCAATATAAACATATGCACTATTTCCAACTCTTTGTCCTACATAATAATGCCAAATATTATCATTATATGCAATAGATGTAGTTGCGGTTACACCATTACATCCATCATCTCTTAAAGTAATACTAAAATATCCAGATGAATTAACTGAGCCTTGGATGTATGAACAACAATTATATGCCATAAATGGAGCACCTGAAGTTGTTGTTGTTTTAAACCAAAATGCGTATGCACCGTTACTACTTCCAAAATTATATTGTGAACTACTATTTAATATTGTTACATTATCATTTACCCCATCAAATATTATTAATCCACCATTAGATGTGCTATAAGTAGGACTATTCACTAAAGTAGCACTATATCCATTTCCACTTAAATCAGACCATACTGTTCCTGTTGTAGGGTATGAATCTAAAGCACTAGCATCTAAATGTAAGACTAATCCACGCTTAATGATACCAGCATAGCTCATTACTTTAGTTGTTGTACTATTTATTTCAACTCCATTTACATTTAGTGGCATATTGTATATTATTTAGTATCCGAATCTTTGTTTTTGAACATTATAATTTTGAGCTACCATAGCACTTGTAAAGCCAATTCCTTTATATATTTTAACAGAACCCATTTTAATTTTTCCATAATCAGCACTGCCTGCTCCTATTAAAAGTGGATTGGATGTATTATCTACTGACTTTCCTGTAGCATCTGTACTACTTTGAAGTGTTGAATTTGTATAAAGATAAATAGTATTACTTACTCTTGTTAATACGACATGATACCATGTATTTAAACTAACAGTTACTGATGTAGAAGTTTCTAAGCTACTTCCATCAATAGAATACCATCGTATTTGGGGAGCTGTAGGAGAATTCATAATAACCCACCCAGCGACCGTCCATTTTGTAGTAAAGGTTCCAACATACCCAGAATATAGAGCTGGTTGTGTTCCATCTAAATATAGCCACATATCTATAGCAAATTCTCCTGTGCCGAAACTCCAGTTTGCACTATAAGGTATAGTTGTGTAATCATTAGTACCATCAAACACTATACTTCCACTTCCTGCCGCAGAATCATATGTTGGACCATTCGTTAATGTTCCTACACTGGTTCCTACAAGACTAGACCATACTGTTCCTGTTGTAGGGTATGAATCAGGCGTACCAGCATCTAGATGTAGTACTAATCCACGTGTAACGATATTTTGATAGCGGAATGTTTTTGATAGAGGATCTTTCACTATGCTCCCACCTATATCTAAAGGCATATTAAGTTGATTTTTTAGGTGTAGCGTTAGCAGGATCTACTTCCGCTAACATGAATTTATATACTTTATTGCTTTTATTATTGTATAAGAATAAATCATCTTCGCCTTCTACTATTGTATAATCGCCGATGCCATTGCTTAATGATAAATCCGAGGTGTAGACTGTGGCCCAGCGGAGTGATGATGTGCCTAGATCTTGTGTGCCGTTTGCGCCTGGTTGTACTGTGCCTCCACTTGTAATACGCATTCTTTCATTGTTACCATTAGTAGCATATACTAAAGCACCTTGACTTCTAAATATAAAATCTGAACTTGCAGCACCGCTTAATATACTACTACCATTTCCAATGTAACCTACCAAAGTAGAGGTGTTATAATAATATCCTGTATAAGCTGTAGTTGCATTAGTTCCTGATATATTCATTACTTCATTAGATCCTATAAAGTTAATAGTATTAGTAGATTTAATAATTTTCATTGCCATAGTACCATTACTATTATACAATTCAAAATTATTGTCTTCACTTGCTATACCATTACCAATGTACCATTGTGCAGTTCCACTTTGCTGAAATTCTATTCCTGCTGCTTTACTTGCTACACCATTAAATAATAACTTTACATTTGTTGCTGCTACTGCACTTCCTATTGTTACTGTAGGACCACTAAATGTAGCTGCTCCTGTAGAGGCTATTTTTAATCTTGAAATATTGTTTGTAGTAATATCTACATCTGCATTTCCTGCATTACCAAAAACTGCTGAATTTGCACTTGTTCCTGTTCCTAATCCACCACCACTACTATTATCAACTCCATATCTTGCGTTACCAACTGAATTGGCTAATGATGTATAAACATATTGAGTGGTAGAAGTATTATTAGATAATACTAAAGCATTTGTAATTGTTGAATTAATAGTCCCACTAAACGTAGCACTTGAACCAGTTAATGCACCTGAGAATGTAGCTGCTCCATTAGAAGAATTAATTTTTAAACCATTAGCAGCACTTCCTAATTGAACATTATCAGATGCATCGGCATACAAAAGTGTTATATAAGCATTATCTGCATTATTTCTTCCTCTAATAACTCCACTTCTTGCACCTCCATTATCTAAACCAATATCTCCATTACTAATAGCAGTAGTTACAGTTGTTCCCAATAATATTTTACTATTAGTAAATAAATTACCTGTAAGTGTACCACCTGTTAATGGTAGATAAGTAGATGCTAATGAAGCCGATGTAGGTATTGCTATATTATTTAATGTCAATGAACCAGTTATACTAACTGATCCAGTAAATTGTTGTGTATTTGCTAATGAGTTTCCAAATATATTTGATCCGCTACTATACAGCACGGATGATGTTATTGTCTGTACTACCAGCGTTTGCGCGGTAATAGTACTTGTTGATGTAATACTGCCCGATACGTTAAGTGAGCCTGATATAGTAGTAGAACCACTTACATCTAATCCTAATCCTGTGCCTGATCCTATTAATACTGGTTGGGAGCTTCTTAATGATAGAACATTTACTGCTGCTAATCCAGTTGTTTTTCCAATGTAGAAATCTAACTTATTGTAACTTGCTACTGAGGCATCATGTCCACTAAAAATAGAGTGTGTTAGACTGTTTGTTATTCCGGGATATGAAAATATTAAACTTTGTTGACCGGTTGCATTATTAATACCATTTTGTATTATAACCTGTCCATAGAAATTTCCTTTGAATGGTGCTGCAGGTGCTACTCCAACCCCTAATAAATTCATTTGGTAGTTGTTGGTTGGCGTTAGATAACTAGCGGTAGCAGCTGTAGTGGCAACTGATGATGATGTTGAAAGTGATGCTGTTGATGCAAATACTGCAAATGATGATGAGACCGCAAAGGATGATGATGTTGCAAGTGATGCTGTTGATGCAAATACTGCAAATGATGCAGTTCCTAATAGTGAACCTGTATATCCAAATAATGATGTTGAGCTACCTGTAATGATAAGCGATCCAGATATAATAGCGCTTCCTGTATATGGAAATGGAGATACATATCCACTAAGATATGATGCGGTTGTTGCAAATGATGCAGTTCCTAATAATGAACCAGTTATACCATTGGTTACGTTAAGCGATCCTGTTATTGTAGAGTTGTTCTGGGCGATAAGCCCGTTTCTTGCTATGAATTCATTTGGCATTTATATTGTGCTCTGTTTCACTGTCCACAGAGCGAGGGTTTCATATAAATATTAAGAAAACTAGTATGGCGGCATAGGTAACGTCCATTCTTCAGTCGCTAATATAACTAATATTTCCTCGTATGTATATGGTCCTTCCTTCGTAGTAAGGTCTGCTACGCATTTTGGAATAACGTCATCCCATTTAACGAATGTTTTAGTTCCGTCTACTGATTTGCGTACTGTGTCGATTGACGTTTCATAAACTTTAGTGAAATCAATTTGGTCTAATTCTGATACATTAAATATCATGAATTCTCTATGTTCGTAGTCTTGTAGTTCCATTGTTATTTTTTAATTTATTATAGCTAATTTTATGCAGTACTATTACAATCTCCAAATCCTAAAACTCTATAAACATGACTATTATAAGTTATATATTGGTCATTAGAGGTAATTTGTATATTATTTACATAAAGCGATACAAGATTAGCACTTAATACAGCTGATGCTGATGTCCATATTTGTGTTGCTGTGCCTATAGATGGAGCAAATAATGTATTATTATAAAATTCGTCTGGTGATATTTGTCCTGTGCTACATCCGGAGCTAGTATATCCTCTAGCGTAGCCATAATAGCCCATATTGTCTAATATAGTTCCACTAGTAATATTTAAAGCCAAACTAACTGCTCCAGCATTATTTATAAAGCTAAATGTAAGAGTTGCTTGGCTAGCAATTACAGATGGTATGGGCCCAAATCTAGTTCTTCCAGTTATTTTAATAGCCATATTACGCTTCTATTGCGATCTGTTGAACACGATATTTTCTACCTGTTTCATCCGCCGCTTGTAATTCCTCTGCTTTTGCTTGCGCTTCGGCTTCGTTATCGTATTGGTAGATTGGATCTTCTGGTGTTAAGCGAGCAACCCAGATACTGTCATTTAAGGGAATAAATTGCATTTGTACTTGATACATAGTGTTTAGTTTATTTGTTTTCTAATTGTGTTATGCGTGTTTGTAGTGCGTCGTTTTTGGCGGATAGTTCTTGGATTGCTTTTACTAATACAGGTATTAATTCAGTATATTTTACACTTAAATACTCAGTATTATCAGTTTCACTAAAAGATTTTGATTTGTCTATAACTTGAGGAAATACCTTTTCTACATCTTGAGCAATTAAACCTAAATTTCCTTTATTTGTATTATCTGATTTCCAACTGTAATCAACAGCTCTAATAGATAATAATTTATTAAGTGCATTATTAATAGTTCCATTTATATTTTTTAATCTTTCATCTGAAAATGTACTCCAAGAAGTTGCACCATTAGCAAGATAAACTCCAGTAGTAGAATTTGTTATTGTTATCCTTCCGCTGGTTGCATAATTAACTAATGTTAAATCATAGCTTTGAAATGCACCTGAAATTTGATTTCCTTGTCCTAAGTATCTGCCATCATCACTTACACCAAAAGCTATTAATTGCTTTGCATATGCTGTAGTATTAACAACAAATTGATAATTAGATGCGTTTGCAGTAGTTCCTATTAATACATTACCACCATCATTATTTATTACAATATCGTTTGCAGAAATACCTATAGCAGTGCCTTGAATTTTTAATTTCTTTGCACTTGTTGTTGCCCCTGTATACATTTGTATTAATAATCCTAATGGGTTTGAAGAATCATTACTTCCAAAAAATGCTAATGGATACGGATCAACTGATGCAGTTGAAGATTTAGAAATATTAGTTGCAGTTTGTAGAACACCACTTGTTTGTCCTGAAACAAAATATGGAGTTATATTAAATGTATTACCTATACCTACATTACCATCACTCTTTACAATCATTCTTAAAGTTACATTGGTATAAAAATATAAATGACCTCCACTACCTATTGCTTCCAACTTTAAATCTGTATTTGTTCCACCAGCTTTTATTGTTGGCACTTCACCTGTTGTTCCTAAAGTCATTGTGCTATTACCACCACTACGATTAATTTGTAGAGCTAAAGCATCATTAGTATAAAAATACATACTACCATTAGCAACATTATTTAAATAAGCATCAGTACCATCGTGTTGTAAATTAAATGGTGTAGCACTGCCTGTAAGGCCCATTCTAATTGCAGCTCCAGTTGCACCTCTAACATCTAATGTTGTATATGTGCTTATTGCACTTGGACTTGTAGTTCCTATTCCTACATTTCCATTTGACCTTTTAAATGTCATTACTTGTGATTGGCTACCAGCCTCTGTTCTCATTAATGACATATCTCCAGTAGCAACTCCTTCTAAATTAAAGTCAAAGCCATAGCCTGAATTACCTGAATCTCTTATTGCAAGAGCAATAGAGCCTGGTGTTGTTACTCCTGTTGTTGCAGCAATGTGTACTTTTCCAGCAGGATTTGCAGTACCTATACCTACACTACCACTAGGGGTAATAATCATTGCTGCAGATGTAACACCTGATGTATTAGTAGTCATAAGTCTAATACTACTACCCCTATTATTAGTGTCATCACCTAATGCTACGATATCCGTAACTCTTAAATAAGCACTTGAACCATCTAATCTATATGCATTTATAATAGTATCACCACCACCTGTATTTCCTTGGCCTGTGTAAGTTTTAAATGCTGCTACTTCTGCTCCATATAATTGAAGTAATCCTCTAGGACTTGTAGTTCCTATTCCTACATTGCCCCCACCTGTTATTGTCATTCTTTCTACTAAAGTTTGACTTGTATTAGCTGTGTAAAAATGCAAAGCACCAGCATTGCCTGTATCCCAATCCCCATGTATTCTACTTGTATTATATACCCCGGCATAATTAACTCTAAACGTTACTGCAGAACCATATCCCGAAGTATTTGCATTATATAATGTTAGTCCACCTGCATTATCAGCTGCATTTCTTGAAATAGTTAATATATCATTTGGACTTGTAGTTCCTATTCCTACACTACCACTTAAATTTATACTTAATGGAGTTGTTGAACCATTATATAATTCAAACGCATTTGTACCACCATTAATACCTGTACCTAATGTCCAAGTATTTGATGTACCACCAGTTTGTTTAGAAACAAAATCAATTTGAGCGCCATACCCATTACCATCTGCACCATCTATTTTTATAATTGCATTGGCATTTGTTGCCCCATATATATTTAAATTTCTAATATTACCACTAGATCTTGTACCTATATTTGTAATACCATTTATAGCTAACGACCCAGTTATTCCAACCGACCCAGTTAAATTTTGTGTATTGCTTAATGAATTTCCAAACACATTTGATCCACTCGAATACAATACAGACGAAGTAATCGTCTGCACTACTAACGTAGTAGCAGTTAATGTACCAGCAACTGTAAACGCATTTGCAAACGATGATGTTACTGCGGTTGTTGCAAACGATGCACTAACCGCATTCAATACGTAGGATGCAGTAACAGCACTAGTTGCTATAGATGCTGATATAGCATATGATGCTGTAGTAGCGAATGATGCACTAACCGCATTTAATACGTAGGATGCGGTTGTTGCTACACCCTGAAACGATCCTGTTATTCCGCCGGTTACATTTAAACTGCCTGTTACCGTTAAACTGCCCGATACAGCTACATTACTGCCACTATATGTTATATAGTTTGTTAGTCCTGATGTTTGTGTATTTTTACTCATTATATGATGTTATTGCGTTGTAGTGTGTCTTTTAATGTGTCGTTTTGTGCTTTGAGTTCTTGGATAGATTTAACTAAAAGTGCTGTCATAGCTGAATAATGAACTGCATCAGGTTGACCTTCATCATTATATTCTACAAATTCAGTTAATCCTATTTCATCAATTTGTTCTGCTATTAAACCAGCAAATATTTTTTCACCTTCTTTTGGATTTTTACTTTTATAAAATTTAGGCTCAATTTTTAATAATTCAGTTAATCCGTTTGTATAACTAACAATATCTCTTTTGTATCTTAAAGATGAAGTAAATCTATAAACTCCACCATCTGTTGAAACATATACTGCTGTACCACCTGAACTTGAAAAATTATAAATTCCACTTGCTTGAAAATATCCATCATTTCTAAGTGAAAATAAACTTGTACCTGCCGAATTTCTTGCAAAATATGTATAATCGTTACTACCTGTATTTGTTCCAACAACTTTTAATTTAATTGTACCTTCTGGAGTGCCACCAATTCCAATTTCGCCAGCTGAATTAATACGCATTCTTTCTACTTGATTTGTGCCTAAACTTAAATCAGTAGCTCCAACAGTTGTTATAACTGTTGAATAGGCACTATTATTTGTTTGTAATTGTCCTGTAGTTGAACCTTCAACACCAATTAATAATTGTCCAGTTGTATTTTTAAAGGACATATATTGATAACCTGTAGTTGCAGTACCTGAATAAAATATTCTTGTATTATTACCTTGTGTGCTAGTAAACTCTCCACTAGTTGATACCCCTGCTGCTGTTACACTACTAGCGAATGTAGCTGCTCCTGTAGAGGCTATGGTAAGTCTTGTAGTAAGAGCATTACCTACTGCACCTGTTGCCTTAGTTGCAAATATTATGTTTGCTCCATAATTTGAGTCAGTTGCATAAATACTTGCTTGAGCAGGATTAGCAGCAACCTCAGCATCTGTCATTGATGGAGAAAAATTAATACCAACTTGAGTTGAACCACCTTGATTTGATACAATATTTTGTAATACATTACCTGCTGAACTTTGGTATAACATTAATCTACCTGTTGGACTTGTAGTTCCTATTCCTACATTGCCTGATGTATTAATTGCAATTCCATCTGTTCCTCCTACTGTTTTAGTTATTGAAAGAACTCCATTTGCTGTACCACCTGCACTTATTGTGTAATCAGCATATCCATAATGATTTAATATTATATTACCTTTATCTCCAGTAGTGCCTCCTCTTAAATAAATTGTATTAGTTCCAGAATCCCCATCATTACCAAATCTTAAAGTACTACCACCAACTAATGATAATGTAGCTAGTGGATTTGTAGTTCCTATACCTACATTGCCATTTGGCATTATAACATTACCATTATTTAATACATAAAATAAATTAGTTCCTGCACTATTTTGTGCTAATATAGTTGTATCACCACCTGATGTACTGCTACCTTTTACCCAAAATCTATTGCCTGATGATGGAGTTACATTAATACCTACATCACCCGCACCTGTAATGCGCATTGATTCAGCAGCAGTTCCATATGTATTTCTTCTAAATATTATTGCTTCATTTTGTTTTTGATCAAAATAAACAGGAGCTAATCCTGTTCCATCTCCATTAACCCAAATATCTATCCCATAAGCTAATGAATAATATCCTAATGTTAATGCTGATGCTCCGGGATACGGACAGTTAACTATTGCTCTTCTAATTGTTCCACTAGCTCCATTTATTGAACCATTTGTTCCACTTTGTAAATCACCAATTTGTAATGAACCAGTTGGACTTGTAGTTCCTATTCCTACATTGCCTGATGTATTAATAAATAATCGTGCTAAATTTGCAGTACCTAAATAAAGACCAGTTGCATCAGCAGTTATATATTGATTTGCTATAGAGTTAAATGCTAATGATTTGCTATATGGTAATATTACATCATTTGTAAATGTAGCTACTCCTGTAGAGGCTATTGATAATTTATTTGCACCATTAACTTGTAAATTTAATGAACCACCTGTAGGTACACTTAAGTCTGTTTCTGTTGCTGAAAGTGCAAGAGTATAATTTGAACTATTAGGAGTAACTCCTGTTGAATAAATTGCACCAAATCCACTTCCACCTGTAAATGCTCCAACATACATTCCTTGTGTTCCATCCCAAAATTTACTTTGTGCTGCTGCCGTTACACTATTAGAAAAACTTGCACTTGTCCCACTCAAAGCACCTGTAAGTGTACCACCTGCTAATGGTAGGTAAGTAGATGCTAATGAAGCCGATGTAGGTATTGCTATATTGTTTACTGTTAATGAACCAGTTATACCAACTGATCCTGTCATTATTTGAGTATTGTTTAATGCATTGCCAAATACATTAGATCCGCTTGAATATATTACGGAAGACGTTATAGTCTGTACTACTATTGTTTGTGCTGTTAATGTATTTCTTACAGTAAAGTTATCTGCAGAAGATGCTGTTGCTGCGTTTAGGGCATATGATGCTGATAAGGCGTATGATGCACTTGCTGCATTTAAAACGTATGATGCTGTAGATGCTGTTCCTAAAAGTGAACCTGTATATCCACCCAATGATGTAGAGCTACCGGTTATTATTAGGCTGCCTGATATAATGGCGCTTCCTGTGTATGGGAAGGGCGATACATATCCACTTAGATACGATGCTGTTGATGAATATGATGAGCTTATTGCATTTAAAGTGTAAGATGATGTTGTAGCATATGATGCACTAGCAGCATTTAAAACGTATGATGCTGTTACAGCATATGATGCTGTACCTTGAAGTGATCCAGTTATGCCGCTTGTCACACTTAGTGAACCTGATACTTGAGCTGATCCTGTAACTATAATACTATCGTATATCATATTTTTATTTTATTACATGTATGTTGCTAGGGACTTTAATTTCCATCCTGATGTCCCTGTATATATATTAAATTGTATGTTGCTACTTACTATTGCTGTTGAAGATGTTACTGCTGATGTATCACCTATATCTGTTGTTGATGTATCAGTGTATGTTGTTGTTCCACCATTCCATACTGTCATTACTTCACCTGCTCTTGCATTAGAGCCACTTGATACTGTATATTTAAAGAATGCAGATGTATATGATCCTGTTGCTTGTGTGAATAGGTTATTTGCACCTACTATAGACGATGTTACTGTGTATGTAGTGTTTAATGTATTTCCTATTGTGAATGTAGTTGCATATGATGCTGTTAATGCATATGATGCTGTATATGCATATGATGCTGTAGCATATAGTGTTGAACCACTTAATCCACAGTTTGCAGCTACTGCTCTACCAGATGTTGGAGTTGAAAAGTATATAGATGCTGTGGCTGTGTTTACTGCATTTATTCTTGCTGGCATCATCACATCATTATTACTATCAAATATAGTAAATACAGGATACTGTTCTCCTAAATTATGGTAGAATGACCATGTTGTTGCTGGTGTTGCTTGAACTAATATTGCATTAGATCCAGTAATTATTGTTCCTGGGATTGATAATGATGCTGTACCGCTTGTAACGGTTGCTGTTACTCCTGCTCCTACAAAGTTAAAGTATGATGCTGAGCCTTGGCTTACACCTTCATCTAGTACATATATTACTCCACTTCCACCACCACTTCCACCATTCATAGCATATGATGCTGTTAAGGCGTATGATGCGCTTGCTGCATTTTGAACGTATGAAGCTGTGGTGGCAGTTGCTGCAGATGTTGCAAATGAAGCACTTATAGCGTTTAGAACGTATGATGCAGTTGTTACTGTACCTGTAATACCTCCTATTACAGTTAAACTTCCTGTTATATTGGTTGAGCCTGTTATATTAACACCTGTACTAGTAACGCGTATTCTTTCTATATTGGCTCCATAAATGGTTGTATAATATGGATTTCCAAATCCGCCCATCTTAAATTCACCACTGAAAGCATTCAATGTAAACCCAGCGGCTAGAGTTGGTGTTACAACACTATCATAGAAATATAAGCTACCGGTGTATTGAGATCCTCTTGTACCTGCAATTGCAATATTTTGATTTACTGTTAAATCATATCCTGCTATTGAACTAGTATTAATTGAAAATCCAGTAGAATATGAAGAAGTATTAGCGTATGATGCACTTACTGCGTTTAAGACATATGATGCCGTTGTTGCGGTTGCTGCTGATGTTGCAAATGATGCACTAACTGCATTTAGAACGTATGATGCTGTAGTAGCGTATGATGCACTAGCGGCATTTAAAATATACGAGGCCGTTGTAGCGTTTGCTGCAGATGTAGCAAATGAGGCACTAGTAGCGTTTGATGCATTTAATGCATACGATGCTGAAATAGCATATGATGCTGAAGCAGCATTTAAAATATATGATGCTGTAGTAGCAGTAGCGGCCGACGTTGCAAATGAAGCACTTACTGCATTGAAAGCATAAGATGCTGTTTGAGCAAATGATGCAGTTAAATTATTTATTACATTATTACCTACTGTTATGCTACCACTAACGTTTACGCTACCTGTAAACTGATGAGTATTGGTTATGATACTTCCAAAATGTGTAGATCCAGTTACAAACTCAACACTTGATGTTATTATCTGTGCTATAATTGTTTGAGCGGTAAGAGTTCCTCTTACTAAGAAATCATCTGCTGATGATGCTGTAGTAGCGTATGAAGCACTTATTGCGTTTAGAACATATGATGCTGTTACAGCATATGATGCTGAAGTAGCATATGATGCACTAATAGCATTTAATATATAAGATGCGGTAGTGGCAGTTGCAGCGGATGTAGCAAATGAAGCACTAACTGCGTTTAAAACGTATGATGCTGTTGTTGCGTATGATGCACTTGTAGCATTATATGCAAATGCTGAAGCTGTAGCATAAGATGAACTTACAGCATAAGATGCTGAAGTAGCATTGTTTGCAAATGCAGATGCTGTAGCGTAAGATGCACTTACAGCGTATGATGCTGAAGCTGCTAATTGAATATATGAAGCAGTTACTGCGTTAGCGGCTTGAGTTGCGAATGAAGCGCTTGTAGCAGTTGCTGCAAATGTTGAATATGAGGCTGATGTTGCATTATATGCAAATGCTGAAGCTGTAGCATAAGATGAACTTACAGCATAAGATGCTGAAGTAGCATTGTTTGCAAATGCAGATGCTGTAGCGTAAGATGCACTTAATGAATATGATGCACTTGCGGCAAATGCAGCATAAGATGCTGTATTGGCATTTAGTGCAAGTGATGCTGTTACTGCATTTACAGCTATAGAGGCTGATGTAGCGTTAGCAGCTGATGTTGCAAATGATGAACTTATTGCGTTTAAAACGTATGATGCTGTTGCAGCATACGATGATGATAATATATATGATGAACTTACTGCATTTAAACTATATGATGCAGTTATAGCATATGATGCTGTTCCTAATAATGAACCTGTTATGCCGGATGTTACATTTAATGAGCCAGTGATAGTTACACTGCCGCTCATATTTATTTTCTTGTCTGAGAATATTTCTAATATTGCTAAGCTACCTGTGCTTACTGAGAATATTGAACCTGAAACAGTATCATCAATTGTAAACATTCTACCTAATGTTCCATCAATTGTAAATAGATTAGATCCACTACCTTGTATTGATGTTGAACCTGTTACACCTAAAGATCCAGTAATTCGAGCTGAACCCGTATAAGGGAAAGGTGAAACATATCCTGATAGATAAGATGCTGTTAAAGCATAAGATGCTGTATTGGCATTTAGTGCAAGTGATGCTGTTGTAGCGGTTGCAGCGGATGTTGCAAATGATGAGCTAATAGCATTTAAAACGTAGGATGCTGTTACAGCATTATTAGCAATAGATGATGATACAGCAAATAAAGCATAAGATGCTGTGTTAGCATTTAGTGCAAGTGATGCTGTAACAGCGTTAGCTGCTATAGATGCTGATGTAGCATTAGCCGCATTAGTGGCAAATGACGCACTAACTGCATTTAAGACGTAGGATGCTGTTGCAGCATATGATGCACTTGTAGCATTGTTTGCAAATGCTGATGCTGTAGCGTAAGAAGCGGATAAGGCATATGATGCACTTACTGCATTTAATATATATGATGCTGTAGTAGCGGTAGCAGCTGATGTTGCGAATGAAGCACTTACTGCGTTTAAAACGTATGATGCTGTAGTAGCATATGATGCACTTAATACAGACATTGATGCTGTCTGGTTAGTTAAAATTACGTTAGAGCCGTTAACAGCTAATGAACCAGTTACTGTAACACTTCCCGTAAATTGTTGAGTGTTGCTTAAATCGTTGCCGAATTTATTTGATCCAGAACTATAAATAACAGATGATGTTATTATCTGTGCTATAATTGTTTGAGCTGTAAGCGTTCCTCTTACTAAGAAATTATCTGCAGATGAGGCTGTAGCAGCATATGATGAACTAATTGCATTTAGTACATATGATGCTGTAACAGCGTTAGTTGTTATAGATGCTGATACAGCATATGATGCTGTAGTAGCAAATGATGCACTAACTGCATTTAAAATATACGAGGCCGTTGTAGCATAAGATGCACTAGCGGCATTTAGGATGTAAGATGCGGTTGTTGCGTTTGCAGCAGATGTAGCAAATGATGCACTTATAGCGTTTAAAACGTATGATGCTGTTTGAGCGTATGAAGCACTTGATACATTTACAATTGAACCACTCCAATATGATGCCGTTGCGGCATATGAAGCACTTACTGCATTTAAAACGTATGATGCTGTTGTTGCTGTTCCAAGCAATGAACCTGTAAATCCATTTGTTGATGTTGTAGACCCAGTTACTACTAAACTTCCAATTATAACAGCATTTCCTGTATATGGAAATGATGAGGCATTTGCTACATAAGATGCTGTTGCAGCATATGATGCCGATGATGCATTTGAAGCAGTAGTAGCATATGATGCTGAAGCAGCTGTTGCTGCATTGCTAGCATATGATGCTGATAAGGCATATGATGCCGATAAGGCATATGATGCGCTTGCAGCATTTAAAACGTATGATGCAGTTGTTGCATTTGCAGCGGATGTTGCGAATGAAGAACTTATAGCATTATAAGCGTATGATGCTGTAGTGGCATATGATGCTGAAGCAGCTGTTGATGCATTGCTAGCATACGATGCTGAAGCAGCGGTTGATGCATTAAGAGCGTATGACGATGAAGCTGCGGTTGATGCATTGCTAGCGAATGACGCTGATAAAGCGTATGATGCTGATAAAGCGTATGATGCGCTTGCAGCATTTAAGATATAGGATGCTGTAGTGGCATATGACGCTGAAGCAGCAGTTGATGCATTAAGAGCATACGATGCCGAAGCAGCAGTTGATGCATTAAGAGCATACGATGCCGAAGCAGCAGTTGATGCATTAAGAGCATACGATGCCGAAGCAGCAGTTGATGCATTATTAGCATATGATGCTGATGCCGCTGTTGATGCATTGTTAGCGTATGATGCCGAATAGGCATACGATGATGTTATTGCTGAAGATGCGCTCATAGCATAGCTAGAGCTTATAGCATATGATGATGTTAACACAGACATTGATGCCGTCTGGTTGGTTAAAATGACGTTAGAGCCGTTAACTGCTAGAGAGCCAGTAACTGTAACGCTCCCTGTTAATCGTTGAGTATCGCTTAAGCTATTGCCAAATATATTTGATCCGCTACTGTAGATTACAGATGATGTAATTGTTTGTACATTGAGCGTTTGTGCTGTTACAGTACCTCCTACTACTAAGTTACCTGATACATTAAAATTAGTAGCATATGAAGATGTTTCAGCATATTTTGAATATGAAGATGTAGAGGATAATATAGCATATGATGATGTTACCGTATATGATGAACTTACAGCATATGATGATGTTACAGCGTATGATGATGTATTTGCATTAGAAGCGCTTACAGCATAAGAAGATGTTCTAGCATAAGATGCACTTATAGCGTATGATGATGTTCCAATTAAAGAGCCTGTAAATGATCCACTAAAAGATCCAGTAAATGATCCATTAAAAGAGCCTGTGAAAGAACCAGTTGCAGATCCTAATTCTATGATAGAAGCGGTACCATTATCTTTTTTGATGTATGCTTTACCATCGTATGTGTTTAAAGCAATTTCACCTAGATTAAGTGAGGATGTTGTAGGGACTCTACCGGGGACAGAGCTACGCTTCAGTTCAATTTTAACAGACATATGTATGGATCAATTTAAAAGATATGTATCTTTGATACTAGGACTTATATAAGTCCCGTATAAATATCAATTAAAATGTCCCTCCGTCTATTGAATTGCCATTATATGAACCACTTGAAACACCTGGAGAATCTACAACATAGAATGAACCTGATACAGTTAGGGATGGAGAAGTTGGGTCGGTTTGTTTAGTATTAAGTGAACCAGATACGGTTAGTACATTACTTCCTGATGTATAGGATAAATTGGATAATATTTGTTCTAATCTAATTAGTGCCATTTTTATTGAAATTTACCAACAGCTATTACAGTATCAGTTGATACTAATGAGTAACCAAGACCTGCTGTATTAAATATTAATGTAATATTTCCGTAGGTTTCTACTAATGTTATCAATGATGGGTCTACACCAAGACCATTGACAGAAAACGTAAAGTTAGATTTACTTGTTGCTGGTAGAGTAGAACCTGCTGGTGGTTGTAATAGTAATGCTCCTACAAATGTTGCTGTTGTTGTTGTTACTGTATTTGCTGTTTTACTAATATTTGTGTTTAGGTACGCTGTTATTGCTGCATTTAGATCAGGAGAAACAAAAGTTGTATTTGTTACATTGATACCTCCTCCAATAAATGATGTAGTATTATTACTATTGATAGCATCAGGTGCGTTTGCTAATACAAGTTTATCTATTGCAATTTGATTTTCATTGCTAGTTACGCTTCTATTAGAATCTATATTAGTGAATTGATTAGCTGAAGTTATAACTTCTAAATCAAATATCACTTGTGATCTAGTATAGAATTTATTACGGATTGTTGCTAAATCTCTACTAATTACATCTGGTATTATGTAGCCACTTACTTTAATATTAAATGTTGATTTTGCTATTCTATCAGCACCATTTTCTACTGATACTGTTGTAGCGAATGAGTCAACACTTGCTCTAAATTTAAAACGTGCTGGATCTCCCCAATATGAATCAGAAGCAAATTCTATAGCTTCTACAATCTTATTATTTTGCTCTACAAAGTTAGTAAATATAATGCAACTATATGTTAATGTAACATAATCCGGTACTGTGCTAAGGTAGTAGCGTTTAGATGGTACTCTATTATTTATTATATCAAATTTATCATATGCGTTTCTAGCATTATAAGATGAACCTACTGTTTGATATAATGCAACGGTATTACCATCTATTTTATTACCTAAACCTCTAGTTTTTTCAACTGTATCACGTTTAATTACTATTAAAGGTAATATTACATGACCATTTCCATCTCTATAGAAACCATCTGCTTGAATTGATTTCCAGCGTTCAGGACTACCATATATTGTTCTAACAGCCATTCTATTATTATCTTGAACAACTGTTGGTTTGATAAAATTATTAAAATAATACATTATAGCATTATCTATATCTTCTAAACCAATACTAATACTCTTTACTCTTTCATCCTTAGCAGAATAATCCGTACCACGATTATGAGCAAACGCATGTTGTTCACTAACCGGCTTACCTAAATTAGATAAGTATGGGTGGATTTGCTCTTGTGTTATTTCAAGGGCGGTTCTAGGTGTTGGTTTTAATTCTCTCATTATTATCCTTTTCTTTGTAATTCAACCATTTTGTCTAAAGCAAAAATTAATTGACTAACTTTTGTAAGGTGGGTATTAATATCTTTAGATATTTTTGCAATATCTGGATTGGAGGAAAATTTAAATGGTTGGAATTCTTTGCGCATTTTAAGAACATCTCTACGTACTTGTTCAAATGGAGGTAAATATTCTACTGTTGATGATGAAGCTCCAGTCTCAGGATCTACTGTTGGTTTACTCATTCTCATACCAGTTTTTATAAATTCATCATCTGGTGTTGGTTTTGTTCCTTGAGCATATATGTTTGTAGGTACGCCTAGTTCTTGTATTATGTCTGCTAATTTAATCATTGTATTAATATTTTCCTAGTTGTTTTGCGGTTTGATATCTTGGAATAAATTGTAATAGTCCTGGTATTCTAGTTGTTACTAAGCAGTCAGTTTTAATTTTGTCAATGTCTGTTTTAGGGTCGGCTGTTACTAAATATTTAATATGCAATAATGAATATTCAAATTTTTCTGTTGCTTGACCATCTAAGTATTCACTTTGTTCTATAGTCATTACAACTATACCTTTGATAGCTCTAATTTGATTGTAAACTTCTACTTTATTTACGTCAGCGGCTGTCTTAATCAAAACGTCCATTCTGAATAAGTTTGTTGCTTCTAATAATAAATCTGTTAACTTTATCATTGGTAATATTCTATTAAATTAAGTTTTGTTATTCTTGTTAAGTATCCTTTTAATATAAATAATACAGTAACACCATTAGTATCACCAGTTGTAGACTGTGCTCCTGTTCCTCCAGGAAGAGTAATAAAGTTCTGATCAATACTATTTATTTCGTACATTTTCTCTCTATCCATTACTATATCACCTACCTCAGGTAAGAAACCATATGTACTTAATAAACTTCTAGGTATTTTAACCACTATATCATTACTAACTGTTACACCAAATTCATCATCTCCATTAATTATTTCTGCTCTTTCAATTATACATTTTACTTGTAATGGTGGATAATACCATTTTTCTAATGCCTCACCATACATGTTAGTTTTAGTACTTTCAAGATTAATCTTAAAATACTTTATATCCATATTCATGTAATCAACAGCCACTTCTAATGGTGTGTCTCCAGCACCACCTCCTCCACCACCAACTCCTCCACCATCACCACCACCTGGTGGATCTCCGGGACCTATTGGATCTCCTACTCCTATTCCACCACCATCATATTCTGGTCCTCCACCAATTCCTCCTCCCCCTTCTACCCAGAAAAATTTTGTTAAGTAATTATTGAACATATTACATTATATAGATTGTTGTTGGAATGTTTATTAATGTATCGCGTGTAAATCCGGCTTCCATTTGCTTACGCTCTAGTTGTGATTTACGTGATACTTCATTTAACATTTCCTTCAATTCATTAATTAAATTTTCTTTTTCTGTTCTAGCGTCTGCTATTAATTCATTACCTTGTAATGGACCAATACCAGAAATATTTAGGTTAGCAGATTGAATACGAATGTGTGCTTCAATCTCTCTACATAATCCTAAAGTATATTTAAGAATCCATAATCTACCTACAGCATTAATGTTAGAATATATAGGATTTCTATATGGAACATTCATTATATCTGTTACAACGTTTGGTCTTGTATCTCTTACTACTTGGCTCTTTTGTTTTAAAGAAACATAGTCAAAGAATAAAGGTATATTCATTGTAGGGATAGGAAATATTTTAAGTTGATTATTTTGCAAATCAAAGGAATATGCTGCTTTTCTTATCTGATCATTTAACTCAATTGCTTGGACTTTCTGGACATCAAAGAATATAGGCATCAACATAAAGTTAATACCAGGAGACATCTGACCAAAGCCAAATGTTTCAAGTAATGATTGAATACCAGTACCAGTACCCGCGTATGGATCAAAATACCTTACAATTGCAGGAGACTGTTCATAAAATATTTTTCTAACCTCAATAATATCACCATCATCTAATGATGCTGAATCTGTTGCCCAAGCATTAAGATCATAATTTTGGACACCAGCAGTCATATTTAATATTCCTTTCTTTATATCATAGCTACCACCAACTCCTGCTTCTGCTCCGTAATCTTCAGATATACGTGTTGTAATAGTTGTTAAGTTATTGCTTAATAATTTATTATTTAAAGCAGGATTAATATTAGATTGAATATAAACTGTAGGAATAGATTGTGTTACAGAGGCTGATATAAATAAATCAGTTCCTCCTGCTATTCTAGGTGATGTTGTACGGAAGTATATGTGCGATTTACCTTTTGGAACTGATGGTACTGAACCGGAGGTCACATTTGAAAATACAGATGTATTATTTATTTTAAAATTAGTAATATCATATGCTGATACAGATGATGTGAAACTTAGTGTAGTAGACGCGGATTGTGTTACTACCGACATAAGTGTACCGAATGTACCATATGATACGCTTGTAAGTACATTTGCTATGTTATTAGCAGTATCAGCTGCTGAACTTCCAGTACCTACATAATATGTTGTTAATGTATTAGGAGGTACAGATTCAGTAACTTTAAATTGTATAGCAACTTTATTACTACCTGTAACACTAAATATACTATTATTAGCAGTATATGCTGAAAAGCTATATGAACCACTATTTGGATTGTAGTAAGGAGTATAAACTGTAGCTCCTCCTACTGAGTTAAATTGATTATAAACGTATGTACTTAAGTTTATACTTTTAGCAGCTGCACCTGAACCTGATATATAATCTCCTAAATTAAAAGATTTAATTAAATCAAGATTTGGAGCAATATAATCTGCTACTGAAGCAGAAATTGTATATATCTCGCCATCTGCTATTGATTGTGAATAAGCAGGATCAAAATCTACTTCAGCCCATGTTGCTTTTCTAGCAACAGACCATGTTACCGGTGATCCTACTTCTGTACTTTTAACATATGAGATAAGATTATGGAAAAATGGTAATGTATCTGATCCTTCTATATTAATATAATTATCTCTAATTTTATATTGGTATACTAAATTACCATATGTAGTAACAGCTTCTTCAAATGCAGCATATACAGTTAAATCAGTAATATTAAGGGTTGCTGGGCTTGCTTTAAATGCTTTAGTTGCAAAATTGTATTGAGGACCAGTAACACCTAAGCGCTGTGCTACGAATCTAGTTGCACCCTGTGCATCATTAGTAAATTCAGGGTCATTAACGTAATATCCTAATGGACAGTTACCTTTTACCGGAGAAAGTTTATTTGGATTACCACCATACTGGTCGTATAAGTCTCTTAAATTAATTGCCATTGTTTAACTAGTATTTAACACGTATAAATATAATAAAACTAGCGCTATTTACCATATTCATAATCTAATATCTTACCTACTATATCAGATCTATGGTTGGTTTTTAATTTTATCCATTTGATTTCTTCAATCTTTTTAGATAATTCGATGATATACGATAGACCATTAAATTCATCTTTAATGTCTTTTTGTTCGTTATCGCCATTTACAATAATTCTACCATTCTTACCAAGTCTGGTTAATATAGCTAGCATTTCTGCTTTAGTAAGATTTTGAGCTTCTTCAACCACGAGCACATCATCCACTGTTTTTCCACGAATAAACTGGACAGGGAGAGCGATAACTTTTTTATCGGTGATAAGTTGGTCAATTTTAACTTTGTCATAGCATTTAATTAAATTTTCTTGAAACGCTTCAAGATATGGATCAAATTTTTCATTTAAACTGCCTGGTAGGAATCCTAATGAATGGCCTACTTCTACAGCAGCGCGGGTAACATGTATGGTTTCGCATTCTTTTTTGAATATGAAATCAAGTGCGGTTTGGGCTGATACTAATGATTTACCACAACCTGCTCTACCTGTTATTATTACGATTTGGTTTTCTCGTATTAATCGTTTTGCTTCTTTTTGTTCTTCGTTTAATTGGATTTGATATTTGATTTCGTTTTTCAAAACTTTCTTTTGTTTAAACTTTTCATCTTGTTGCGTAGACATATTATATGATTTGTTTCTTATAAATATACAAAAAGAAACCCAAGCCTTGCGACTTGGGTTCTTTAAAAGCCTTACGGGGCTAATTATATTAATCTATATTAGATAGTGTTCAAACCACTAACATAAACTTTTCCGTAGTAATCTGGGCGTATCATTTTCTTCGCGTAACGAGTCATAAGACCTTTACGTGGAGTGAATGTAGCTGGATCATACAATAACGGAGTCATGATTAATGGAACATAAGGAGCAAATACTGCACCACACTCCAAGAACTGAGCACCTTTGTAACCCATCAAAATAACGTTTTCAGTCATGTATGGATTTTTGTAAACTTTGTAACGGCTGTTTAAGCTACCGATCTTTTGGATACCGAAATTGTATTCCATTTTATCGCCATCTCCGTCAGCTGCAAATCCTGGAATTGATTCCAAAACTGTAGATACAGTTGGAGAAACTACTATAAAATTAGCTCCACCACGTAATGTTAACTGATGAATTTTGTTGCTAACTTTCTGTAATTTAGTTCCTAAAGTTTGGAACCAACCACCTTGTGTATTGTAGAATGATTGAGCAGCAGCATTTGCAACTACACCACCAGCAGCAGTAACAGTTACGTTATTCTGAGCTGACCAGTAATCAACAGTGAATGCATTTTGGATCAACATATCCATTAATTCCAAATCAATCTCCATAGAGATGTATTGAGACAAGATACCAGTTAATTCAGCTTCAGCATCAACACTATGGTAAGCGTTTAAATCTTGAGCGAATTCTGGAGTCCATTGTGCTTTTAACTTACGAGTTTTAGCAACGATAGCTTCAGATTTTAACTGAACGTTAATTTCTGGAATAGCAATTGCTGAACTCGATTGAGCATTTGGATAACCACCATCACCATTAACTGTACCAGAACCACCAGCAACTGATTGATCTTCAAAATCACCACGAAGGTTAGAAGCAGGAGCAACACTATAATATAATGTAACACCACCTAATAATACAGCACCAGCAGCAGCAGCTACAGATGTAGATGGAACTAAGAATGAAGCAGAAGTACCAGTAATAGCTGTAAATGCAGTTAAAACATCTGTAGGAGCTATGAAAGCACCAGCTGAACCAGAAGCAATTGCAAAAGAACGAACTGCGTTTGTATCTGCGTTAGATGGTAAAGCAACAGTGATCTTTTTGTAAGTAGCAGCAGCAGCTGAAGCTGAATAATCAGCATCATAGTTGAAATCAGCCCATGTAGTAGAACCAGTTGAAGCAGCACCTATAGAAGCTGAAAATTGGTTAATTGAGTAACCAAATCTACCTGCACCATATAATGAAGCAGAAGCGATATCAGTTACGTTTGTAGTTGCGTTAGCACCATACAAAGAACCACCAGCAGCAAAAGGTCTAACCCCAGTGCCATATTTGAAATCAAGATAGAATACAAGACCTGAAGGTAAGTTCATTGGTTGTACGCTAACGAATTCTTTAGCAGCGATTTCACCGAATACACGACGAACCAATGGTAAAGCAACTCCGTTCCATCCTTCAGCACCGTATGCAGCACCAGCTACACCAGCAGCTCCGCCTGTAGCAGAAGCTTCAGTTACTAATTGTTTAGCTTGGTTTTCAAGCAACATAGCCATAGTATTGCGATCATTCTCGCTTTTAATGCCTTCTAAAAGGCCAGACTTAGTCCATTTAGAGCTAAGTTTTTTAGCATCATCAGAAACCGTCTTATATTGGTTTGATGATTCTAATAATTGTTGTACGTTCATTTTAAAAAAATTTTGTTTGTTTGTTATTTAATAATGTTTGCAAGTTTTTGCATGCGTGTAATAACGTCGTTTGATTCAACTATTGTTCTATTTTGAGCTACACCAGTTGCTTTTGAAGCGAATCCTAAAGATTCTTTTATTGCTTTTTTAGCTGGGGCTTGTAGAGCACTATTCAATGATTCGAATACTACTTTAGCTTCTTTAACGTTAGTTGCTTTATCAAATGATGCAATAACTTTTAATTTTTGTGATTCGGTTAAATTCTTAGCTTTAAAGATTTTATTAACGTAAAGTAACTTAGCGTTTAACAAGTTAACTTCATTCATTTCTTGACGAAGAGTTTGAATAGTGCGCATTGCTTCTTCTAATTCTTTTTCGTCTTTTTTCTTCTTAGCTTCGTTGTACATAGCTTCATCTTCTTCTTCTTTAGTTTCACCTAAAGCGTCTAATTCAGCTAATAATTCTTCTAAATCGATTTCATCTTCATTGCTATCAGCACCCATTTCAGCACCAACTTCCATATCAGCTTCTTCAGCTTCTTCGTCATCCATTGTTTCTGCTTCTTCAGCTTCTAACTCTTGGTCAACGATTGATTTGATAAGATCAGTTAATTCTTCAACGGACATATCAGCAACGTTCATGTCTTCGTCAGATTCTTCTTCACTTTCTTCATCAGCTTCTTCTTCAGCAGCTTCTTCTTCTGCTTCGTTTAATTCAGCTAAGATTTCAGATAAATCAAAATCTTCTTCCATGTCATCTTCTGACATATCTCCAAAACCAGAACGACCTTGCTCTTTATGACCATATCCTGACTGTTGCATTTCGTCAGAGGTGTCATCAGGTTGCATAAAATCTTCTTCTTCCAGATTTTCATCTGTGTAACCACCCATTGCACCTTCTTCTTCATACTCCATTTCTTGTAACTTTGCAGCTAACATAGATTGAAGTTTTGGAGTTAAGGCTTCTTCAAGGGCAGCTTTTGCGTTTGCTAACGCAGCTTCGCGGACAGCTTTAGCGTCAGCGATTGCTTCTTTGAATAATTCTTTGTTTGTACTCATTGTAATTTTCTCCTTAAATTTATTTTAGGGAAGTAAGATTATTAGGAATCTTAATAGTGGGGTTTATGAAATGCCGAGCTACCATGAGGATTGTATATGGGTAGCTATTGTAGGCTAACAATAAATATATGTAGATATGTAAAACCGCGAAAAGTGAAACGCCTCCTTATGGGAGGCGTCGATCAATATATTCTATATAAAGAGGGGTACTAAGCGGCTGCTATTTTTTGAGCAATTCCTATCACTTCTGATGATTTGAATGCGGATAAACCACCTTCTAATCCACCTGCTATTGCACTATGTGCTTCTGCTGCACCTAATCCACTTGATACTGCTGCTGCTATTAACATTGCTCCGTATACAGCATGTGCTGCTTTATATAATGGAGTAGATTTATCTTTAACATCCTGTCCAGCATATGCTTTAGGGAATGATTTTTGTAATATAGTTCCGATTACAGTTATATAAGATTCTTCTAATTGATGACCCCAATGTTTAAGAGCATCTCCTACTACTGTACCTTGTTTTTTATCTTTTTGGAAAACACTAGCGATACCGTTTACTGCTTTACCAGCTAAGCTTATTAATCCTGGAGCACCAGCAATTAACCCTAATGCTAAAGATTCATCCATTGTACCATCTTGTGGTGATGGTTTGATTGTATCTTCACCTGATTGTAGTACAGCTAATGCTTGTTTTAATGCTGTTTCTGCATCTTTATCAGCTACTGCGTCTACAGCAGGTGCTGTTTCTTCAGTAATAATACCAGCTAACTTTTGCCAGCGTTTTGCTTCGTTAATGTATTGCATAATTATTTTTGATTGCGATATGCTTTTAATGCTTCATTTACTGCTTGTTCAAGTGATTCTGCTGCTACTGCTGGTGTTTCTGCTGGTTTAGCGTTTGTTGGTGTATTACTTACCAATCCGCCTTTTTTAGTTGTTTTTTCTTTAACTCTGAATGATATAGTATATATATTACTATTACCCGCTATACCACCTCCACCTGTAGTTCTATCATATTGTTCAAGACCAGGATAAGCTGATATAAAATTCTTTTCAACTTCTGCTACAGATTTTTGGTCGCCTGTTAATTGAATTTGTATTGCTGTCTGATTTGTTTTCGAATCATCCCAATAATATATTAAAGCTTCATTACCACCTCCTTTTAGTTGAGCTCCTATTGCTTTACTAGCAGTATTTGATGGGGTTGATGCAATTAATTTAACATTTACACCTTGTTGTTTTAACCAAGAATATAAATCTCTAGCTATTTTTTTAACATGAGTATTATCTTCATTCAATTGTGATTCAGAAATAAGACCAGCTAATTGCTGCATTCTTGCTATTTCGTTTAATTGTGTCATTTTTTATTATTTTATATAAATATTAACATAATGCACATACACCAGTGTGTGTGCAAATAATTTCAGTTATTAAAGCGCCTACTTTACTATAATCTTTTGTTGATGGCATTTCTTTACCTTCAGATAATCTCATGTATGCATCTGGGGTTGATGGTAATGAAACCAAATCCCAACATACTAATTCAAAATCGTCTTGTACTTCTACTGATTCACCAATTTGTTTTACTGAACCCATACCGCGTGAAGATATACCTAATGGTATTCCTGCTGATACGATTTCTTGAGCAATTTTGCCTGATGGTGTATTTAGTAATTCTAATTCACCCATTAAATCATTACCTTCCCACCACACACGTTTAATATTGTGTGATACGTTGTTTAAGTTAACGATTGCGGCTTCGGGATGATCTAATTCGCCCATAGCAGTATTGGATGCGATTGGTCCTTTAATGTAAATATCTACTTGTTTTCTAAGTATATCCATTGGATAAACGCGACCGTTACCGTTTTTTTGCTCGGCTTCTTGTAATTTACCTTTAACGCGCATTCTACCACCTGCTGATTTAGCTTCGGTTAGTGTTAGTTTTGCTATGTTAAATGGTGTATGATCTATTAATAGAATTTTATTCATTGTTATTATTTATTAAGCGTCCATTCCTGTACGATCCATTGGTTCCATTCCGTCAAACATTTCTCTTACGATTTTACGAATCATTTCTTCCATTGGTGATTGTAAACCAACACCAGTTTCTAAAGGTGAATGTTTTGGTGTTAATGTATAATATATAACTTCACCTTCTTCATCAGTAAAGTCATCTATTCCGTTGACATTAAATTGCAATTCTAATTTAGTGTATAATTCATCTGGTAATGCTTTTTTATCTAGATATTTTAAACCAACACCGTTTTTATCATTAAATAATACTATATCCTCAGCGTGTTGTCTTAGTGTAGGATTACTATCGATAAATTGTTGTGCTTGTGATAACATATCACCCATACCTTCTTCCATATTGTTATAATCGTCGTCATAATATTTACTACTACTACTATCTGTATATTGATCTTCATCATCTGTATTATGATCGTCAAAGTCTCCAGTATCAATTTTAACACTTTTGGTTGCTTGCATAAGATCTGGAAGGAAGTCTTGATCGTTGATTATAGAGTTCATAATTTCTCTATCCGAATAGCCTACCGCTGTCATTGCTTTTGCAACATCGTTGATATATTTACCTTGATTCATATGATCTCTTGAAATACCTTTTTCTTTAAGTTTGGCAATAAGGTCGTGGTATTTATTTCTTTCACCTTCTTCTATTTTACCTTCAGCCATATCAAAATCATCGTTTGGTTCTTCGTAATCAGCATCAGTATCTGGTTCATAATCCTCTCTATCTTGATCTCTATTAGGACTTGTATATTCTTCTTCCCCAGCATCTTGCATAGCTTGCACATACGCGTCCGAATTGTACATTCTTAAATAGGCAGGAAGATTATCATCATCATCATATTTAGGATCATTATTCATAGCTTCATCAAATGTGCGTCTACCCATTGGGGTATCATATCCACCACCTGGTCCGTAGCGATCATTAAATGCTGCTTGGTCTGCTGCTATTTGATCTGGAGTTCTTGTATCTACTCTAGGTGCTTGTGGTGCTGGTAAATCTAATTTAATTTCATTACCATCAACTAAAATATCTTCTAATGGATTTTCTAAATTGTTAAGTCTAAATGATGGACCACCATCTGCAGGAAATAAAGCGCCTGCAGGAACAACTATTTTCATAATAGGTTTTCCTAATACTGTTACTGTTTGACCTGCTTTAAGAGCAGCATCTGCTTTTCTTAATAATTGAGTTCCAAGAGGACCTTCGTTTAAGTTAGTACCTTCTTTTACTATAATTTTCTTAACTTTTTCACCTGTAGCATCCATTTTAACTAATCCACGAACCGTTTTAGCGATAAGTGACATTAATTCTACATCTTTACCTTTATTAGTTTCTTTAGATGCTTTATTAGCTGATGCTTTAGCGTTTTCAAAGCCTTTAACCGGCTTCATACCCATTGCTTTATCAACTAGGTTATCTTTAGCTACGGGTTTCATTTGACGTGCGTCAGCGTTAGCTGATTTTCCACCCATATATTCCATTTCATATCCTTCTTTACCAGACATATCTTCTGCCGTATAGTAGAATTGATTTTTCTTTAAATTTTTAATTACTATCTTAGTAGCATCTTCTTTAGATAAATCACAATTTTTTACCATTTCATAATCAATACCGATTAATACTTCTTGACCGTTTAAGTTGTCAATTTCTTTAAATTGAGCATACATATCTTTACCATCTTTATACTTAATATCAGCTTCAGATAAAATGCCTTTATTTCTAAGGATCTTAATTGTATCACCAAATGATGTTACGTTAGTTACATAATGAGGCATATTTAAACGTACATTACGCAAGAATTGCGCTTGAGACATTTTGCCTTCTTGTAAATCGATGTATTGATTTTTAATACTTTTCATGCTTAGTTATTGTTTTATCGGCCTTGTCCTTGATATTTTTTAGGTCTTGGTGTATGTTTGTTGTATGATTTTTTTGCAGCTCCTTTCTTACGCACGCCGAAACTTACTTTACGAGCATCTCCTAATGATTTAGCCTTTGCCATTGTTATTTTATTTTAAATATATAAAAATACAGGTGCACTACCAGCAGCTAAACTGCAAGAAGTAATTACTAATTCTAATTTAGTACCCGAATTTAAATTAAATACGGTTGAAATAGTAGTTTCAGCTGGTGTAAATGTTGCATTAATTCCCGGATTAGTTACTGTATATCCATTGATATATTTTAATCCTACAATCTGTGATCCTGTAGGAGCTGTTAAAGATCCTGTTGATAAAGCAACCATTCCTCCGAATGATCCTGTTATTGATTGACCTGCAAATAAAAATGCTCCTCCTCCGTTTACTGGTATGTTTGCCATTATTGATATAAGTTTTTAATTTTTTCGTTTAAGTTGTTTACCATTTCTGATATTTGAGTTACATTATTTACTGTAGCTTTCCAGTATTTAATACCTTCTTCACCTTCACTTAACTCTTGTTTCATGCGTGATGTATATTCTACAATACGATCAATTTCAGCTAATTTACGTTTTACTTGTTTAATGCCTTTATGTAGCATTTCAGTTTTAGAACGGTAAGATATATCTTTTTTAAATTTACTGTATGTTGCTTCGTTAATTAATTCTTGATCAATTATGTCTTGTATTTTCACTTCAAATATTTTTTTATAATCTACAACCTTAGATGTTGTTGGTTTTTTAGCTACTTTAAAACCTTGTTTTTCAGCTGTTTTAGTAGCAACGTTTTTACCTTGTCCTTTTTTAGCGAACGCATTTGGAGTTAAATAACCAGGTACACCCGCTGTAGTAGACGTTTCATCTAATAATTCGCGTACAAGTGATTTAATATACTCTTTTAACTTATCCATTATTTAACAGATTTTAATTCAGCTACTAATTGATGAAACTGAAGTAAAGCGATAATATTATCGTCTTTTACGTTTTGATTTTTCTCTAATGGGATTAACAAATTAGCTACTTCATGAATTTTAATCTGAGTAGTCTTATCTGTTACTGATTTGTTAAGTTTAATTAAATCCAATTTAATAGCAGCAAAGCTATCATTAACGAATTCTCTTAATTTAACTGTATTAGATATATTATTGATGTATTCTTTTAATACTGATTTTTGAGCATCAGACATATTGTTATACTTGTTATTAAATTTTTCCAATAATATTTTGTATACTAATATGCGTGTGCCTTTATCCATACTAGCGTATTCTTCTAAAACGCGATCTTTTACTTCGGCCTTATTGATTTCAGTACGGGAAATATATTCAAGTAAAGTTACTTTATTTTCAATAACTTGAGATGGCTCAACAAATTCTAATGAATTGTGAGCCTCAAGCAAACTGTATGCTGCCGCGTATTGCGGATAGTTATTGATTTTAGATTTAAAGAATTCTGTTAGGTCATAAGACTCACGAATGTCTTTAATAATATTGTATTTTTCTTTGCGAAGTGCAGACTTATTTAATCGAGATGATATTTCAAGCGTTGCGTTGACTAATGATTCGGCTTTGCTTTCAGTTAATGCTTTTGAATTAACTAATGCTTGATATAGTTTATGTTCTTTTGCTAATTCGGTTTTGCTAAAGTATTTTTTAACCAACTCAATAGCGGCTGAATCTTTACCAGATACAGTATCTGATGCGATTTGGCGCACTAATAATTCAAATAAGATGCCTGTATTTTTAAATTTGTTATGCTTTATTTTCATAATTGAATAGTATACACTATCTATAAATATGTAATTGTTATATGTTCTTAATATTTCCTTCGTCTAGCAATGTAGATTCTTGTTCGGCTTCAAATATTATTTGTTTTTCAGCTCTAGGAATTTGCTTTAACATATCTTTGTATCTATATGATTCTGCTAATGCTAGTGGTGAACCACCTTTTGGTGTACCTGTATCGCTAGGTATATTTGCCGTATATAACGTAGCATTTTCACCAGCGCCTAATCTATCTTTACCTAGTGGATCGTTTTGTGTATTAACAATGGATGCTTTTTCTTTAGGGCGACCAACTGGTACTTTTTCATCATATCCTGGAGGTACAGCTCCTGTATTACCAACACCATTTCTACCTTTACCATATAGTGAAGCTAGATCATGTGGTGTACCGTATGATTTACCTGACTTAGCTGGATCGTTACCTTCATTCTCAATTTGTGAGAAGCGGAATGTACGTTTCATATCTTCAGCTACTAGATCACGGTATTGTTCATATTGATCTTCACTGAATTGGAATACTTTATCGTAAATCCAATCAGATGGCATTAATTTGCTATCTTGTATATCTTTAGCTAATGCAATTTTTTCCTTCCATAATGCTACTTTTTCTTGTTCGTAGATAATTGATGGAGTGGATAATGTTAATTCGAAGTTGCTTAATGATTCACCATCATATCCTTGAGTATATAGATGCACTAATGCCATTTTATATAATTCAGATAATACAATACGTTGAATACGTTCAACAGTGCGAGCAAAACGAATATCTTCAGCGGCTAATGTAGCTTTACCTGTTAAATCTTTTTCAAATCCGAAGAATGCTTTAGGTACCTTAAGAGCAGCTAACATTTCATCACGTAAGAAATTCACATCCTCAATAGCGTTATATTCAAGACCTTTAATTGTATCAATTTTAGTATTGCTATTAGCGCCACGTTGTGGAATATAAAAATCTTCCATTACGTTCATTTCATTATAACGTAAGTTATATTCACCTGTTCTATTATCAATAAATGGAGTTTTCTTCATTTTATTCTTTAGTTTCTCCATGTATCCATCAACCTCATTTGGAGGTAAATTACCAATATCAATATAGAATACGCGCTTTTCTGGGGCACGAGTAACACGATGTAATAACATCGCATCTTTCATTAGTACGTATTGTTTATACGTTTTACGTGCTGGTTCTATATATGCTCTACCATAGGGTAGGTAGTTAGCATCCGTTAATAAGCGGAAATGCGCTATTTCGTAGTTTTCAAATTTAATTTTACCGTCTCTATCTTTAACTCTGCTATTGATACCACCAGCGGCAATAACCATTGGGTCAATCTTAAAGCAAACGTATGATGGATTTTGAGGATCCATACCTTCTTCACGAACCATATCATATACTGATAATGGTGTTACTGTATAGATACCAAATTTCTCAGCAATCTCCATATGTAAATAGAAATCACCATATTTGCACATATTTCTGATCCACATCCATAAATTAAATTCTACATTTAATACGTCGTAGAATAAATTATATAGTATACGTTGAATATTTTCATCCGCACTTCTAATCTGTATTACCTCACCTGCTTCATTTTTTAATGTTGCTTCATCGGCAATAATATCTAATGCTGATGCAATAATTG
>Ga0214923_10001468_pt1 | contig 33373 bp, 30 predicted proteins | sample LL1510_MetaG_FD_177993 | JGI IMG/M metagenome (GOLD analysis project Ga0214923, IMG submission 177993) | Freshwater microbial communities from Lake Lanier, Atlanta, Georgia, United States - LL-1510 | ecosystem: Environmental > Aquatic > Freshwater > Lake | place: USA: Georgia | collected...
CATCGAGCAACTTGCGCGGTGTGCCGTCAGGCTTGGACACGTCTTGCGTGAGAGTGCCTTCATAACCGACGGTGCGCGCCACGAGTTCCGCCAGCTCGCGAATCGAGACATCCTCGCCGACTCCCACGTTGATGGTTTGCGGAGAGTCGTAGTTTTCGAGCAAAAACAACACAGCGGATGCCAAGTCGTCGACGTGTAAGAACTCTCGACGCGGCGTGCCCGTTCCCCAGATGACAACCTCGGGGAGGTGTTGTTCTTTCGCCTCATGAAGTCGGCGAATGAGGGCCGGCATCACGTGCGAATTTTCGGGATGAAAATTGTCGCCCGGACCATACAGATTTGTCGGCATGGCACTGATCCATCGCCGATCGTACTGACGCCGCGACGCCTGCACCTGCATGATGCCGGAAATCTTGGCGATGGCGTAAGCGTCGTTGGTCGGTTCCAACGCGCCGGTCAACAGTGAGTCCTCGCGAATCGGTTGCTGCGCAAACTTGGGATAAATGCACGAGCTGCCTAAAAACATGAGTCGCTCGACGTCGACGGCGTTCGCGGCATCCATCAGGTTCACTTGAATAAGCAGATTGTCGCTGAGAAACTCTGCTGGGTAGGTGTTGTTTGCGTGGATGCCGCCCACGCGTGCCGCGGCATCGATGACCACCTCGGGTCGGTGTTTATCCATAAACGCAAACACGGCGGATCGGTCGCGCAGGTCGAGCTCGCTCGAGTTCGCACCGAGCAGATTCGTAAATCCTTCAGCTTCCAAGTGTCTCCACACGGCACCGCCCACGAGGCCACGATGACCGGCCACGTAGACGCGAGCACTGCGGTCAACCGGACCAGGCGTCGAGAGAGTGACGGGGGAGACGGGGGTGTCATTCACGTGAGTAAGAATCCTTAGAGTCGCACGGTCTTCCGCTGCCAGTCGCAGTGGGCGTCCCTGCCATAGAGTTTATGTCGATACGGATGCGCATCGAAGGACCGCGCCCGTGCATCGGGAGGCACTCGTTGAGAAAAGCGGACATCCTTGTTGTCTTGCCGACACTCGGTGACCGCCTCGATACCCTCGCCGAGACACTGATCGCAATCGATGCACAACGTTCCGATGTGTCGCTCACACTCGTTGTGGTCGCCCCGCCCGGCGCCCAGGCCGCCCGGAAGCTTGCCGCCAAACACCGGGCGGTTCTCGTGGATGACCCGGGCACGGGAATTAGTGAAGCAATCAACTGTGGACTGCGCGCTCGCGACGGTGAAGAGTTTTACGCGTGGATGGGCGACGATGACCTGTTCCGGCCGCACGGACTGAGAACACTGCTACAAATACTTCGGGCACGACCGGAGGCGGTTCTCGCGTTCGGAGGATGTGACTACATTGATCCACACGGTCGAACCCTCGCCGTGTCGAATGCCGGAAGTCTCGCGCCATTTTTGTTGCCGTGGGGGCCGGATCTCATTCCTCATCCCGGAACCATGGTGAGATTGGATGCGCTCGAACAGATTGGCGGATTCGATGTCACGCTGCGCTATGCAATGGATCTCGACGCGTTTCTCAAGCTGCGTCGGTTCGGACGTTTCGCATTCACGCGGGAGAGTGTCTCGGCGTTCCGGTGGCATCCGGATTCTCTGACGGTGGCTAATCGGACGAAGTCGAGTCGCGAATCCGAGGCCGTTAAGCGCCGACACCTGCCCGCCGTTTTGCGTCCGGTGAGTTACCTGTGGAGCTACCCCATTCGATGGGCATCCTCTTTTGCCGCACGGCGCATCAACGCCCGTGCCCGCAACCTCCCTGCGATAGGCTGAAATTCCCTTCTCACGTACGGAAAAGAGTTCCTGAGCGATGTCCGCGCAACCTCCTCAACGTGCCCTGATCACCGGAATCACCGGTCAAGACGGCAGCTACCTCGCGGAACTTCTTCTCTCCAAGGGATACGAAGTTCACGGTGTCATTCGTCGCGCGTCGACGTTCAACACGGCGAGGATTGATCATCTCTACAACGATCCGCACGTTTCGGGAACTCGGCTTTTCTTGCACTATGGCGACCTCAGTGACGGATCCCGCCTCGTGACACTTCTTGATTCAGTGCGCCCCCACGAGGTGTACAACCTCGCAGCGCAATCCCACGTGCGGGTCAGCTTTGACGAGCCGGAGCACACCGGCAATAGCACCGGACTCGGATCGATTCGACTCCTCGAAGCGATTCGCATGGTCGGTTTGGACTGCCGCTTTTATCAGGCGTCGAGCTCGGAGATGTTCGGTGCCACGCCACCGCCACAAAACGAAGACACGGTGTTCTACCCGCGTTCACCGTACGGTGCAGCAAAGCTGTACTCCTACTGGGTGACTCGCAACTACCGCGAGGGTTACGGCATGTTTGCCGTCAACGGCATCCTCTTCAACCACGAATCTCCGCGGCGTGGAGAGACGTTCGTCACGCGAAAAATCACGCGCGCTGTCGCCCGCATCAAAGCGGGGGAGCAGGATGCGCTCTACATGGGCAACCTGGACGCCGTTCGTGACTGGGGTTACGCGCCCGAGTATGTGGACGCGATGTGGCGCATGTTGCAAGCGGATGAGCCCAACGACTTTGTTATCGCGACCGGAACTAATTACACGGTCAAGGATTTCTTGCAATTTGCCTTCGAGCACGCAGGTCTCGATTGGGAAAAGTACGTCAAGTTTGACGATCGCTATTTGCGACCAACTGAGGTCGACGCCTTGGTCGGTGATGCGTCACGGGCGAATGCAGCGCTTGACTGGACCCCGAAGATTCTTACTCCAGAACTCGCCCGCATTATGGTCGATGCCGATATCCAAGCTCTCGATGCCGCGGGACGCCCATGGATTGACACCGTCGTTGTCGGCTAGGAAACTCGCGCGATGATTGCCGCAATTCGACGATCGCTCAGTTTTCTGTCGAGGAAAGAAAAACGGGTTTATTTCACCCTCGTGATCTGCCGAGCGTTGGCCGGAATTCTTGATGTCGTGGGCATTGCGCTCATCGGGCTCCTCACTGGTCTCGCGGCCACAAGTTTGGATGCGGGGAAACCCCTCGTTGTTTTCGGATTCACTCTTCCGACGGTCACCGAGCAGACGCTGCTCTGGCTCGTCCTCGCAGTTCTTGTCGTGTTCGCCGCGAAAGCAGTAATCGCGATTTCCCTCGGCTGGGGTCTGTCCACGTTCCTTGCTCGCATCGATGCCGAAAAATCTTCAGAAATCACTCGCTACCTATTCACCGGAAATCTTGCTCGAGTTCAGACCCTCGACAAGGGCGAAATCGCCTGGACCGTCATGGGGTCCACTTCGAATGCGTTTGCCGGACTTCTCGCCAACCTGTCGACATTTATCTCTGAGGGACTCCTCCTCGTTTTAGTGGCGGCCACCTTTACTCTGGTCGATCCGATTGCCGCAATTTGTGTCTTCGTCTACTTTGGCGTGCTCATAGTCGTTATTCAGGTTGTTATTTCTCGACTCCTGCAAAAGGCGGGTATCGACGCATCCGAGGGCAATATGGAGAGCCTCCTCGTTGTCGATGATTTCCTCGGTGCCTTTCGCGAAGTCACCGTTTTTAACAAACAAGACTTCTACGTCAACAAATTCACCGGAGCGCGCTCGCGTGTGTCCTTCAGCGGGGGCATGCTCAACTTTTTAGGCGGCATGCCGCGCTACATAGTAGAAACTGCGCTCATGCTTGGCGTAGTTATTTTTGTTGGCTACCAATTCCTTACCGGACAGCTCGCGTCGGGGCTCGTCACGGTTGGTGTGTTTTTGACCGGTGGTGTGCGCATCATGGCGGCTCTCCTTCCGCTACAAAATGCCGCTGCCGTGGCGAAGAATCAGGTCGAGCAGTCGGCCATGGCCCACCGATTACTTAAAGAAGCAGGCGATTTTGCGGCCGCTCAGTCGACCCCAGCGCGAACGGACACAGCTGCCCGGGAAGGACATGGTGACGGGTTGGCGCCACCGTCGCGTCTGACAACTGCGTTGAACGTCCGCGTCGATGACGTAACGTACGCCTATCCGGGAGCCACAGACCCGGCACTCCGAAACGTCACGCTCAACGTAGAGTCGGGTCAACACGTTGCCATTATTGGACCGTCGGGTGCGGGCAAAACAACTATCGTCGACATGCTCTTGGGACTTCTTGCGCCGTCATCGGGTGATGTCACAATCAGCGGAATGGCTCCGAGCTCTCTGACGAGTTCGCATCCCGGTCTCGTGTCGTACGTTCCACAAAACCCCGGATTGGTAACGGGGACAATTGCGGAAAACATCGCTCTGGGTATCGAGAGCGACAAAATTGACTTTGCCCGCGTCGACGCTGCCGTTTCGGCTGCCTTTCTCGAGGACTTCATTTCCGGGTTGCCGGATGGTGTTCACACGTCGGTGGGTAAACAGGGCGACGCGCTCTCCGGTGGTCAAGTTCAACGACTCGGCCTCGCGCGAGCGCTCTACGAGCAACCGCGTTTGATTATCTTGGACGAGGCCACGAGTGCACTCGATGCCACGAGCGAGGCCTTCATCGCGCAGAGCCTGCGAAACCTCGGTAAAGACGTCACGGTCATCGTCATAGCGCACCGACTGTCAACCGTTCAACATTCCGACGTCGTGTACGTCGTCGAAGACGGTGCCATCACGGCCTCGGGAACCTTTAGCAAGTTGCGCAAGACGGTTCCGATGGTCGCCGAATATGTCAAGCTCATGTCTTTTGACGAGAACTAAAGAACCTATTTCGGTGAGGGCGCAGCAAGTTGGGCACGGATTGCGTTGCCCGATGTAATCGCCCAGCGGTTGAGTGCAGCCTTATACAGACGAAAAACATGGCCCTTGAGTCCGACGCCGCGTGGAGCCGGAGTGGCGCGGGCGGGGAGAATTGAGCTCACCACCGCATCCCATTTCTGGAGAGCACGCACGTATGGCTCGTAAACTCCGGTGCGCAGCGCTGGGCTGAGCTTCGCTCCGTAGACACTTTGCGCGGTGACGAACCAATCATCGACTCGACGGAGGCCGTGCACGTGAAAGAAGTCGAGCGGATCTCCGTCAACCATCACGGTGCCATCGACGATACGGATGTCGTGCCGCGCGGAATTCCACGGGGCGAGATTAAACGCGCCCGAGTGAAGAATCTCAACCCCGGCAAATTCGGGGAACCTGTCGAGATAGCCCTGATCGGCGTACTTGCCCTCGGTTGGAATATCTCCGCACCATTCGAGAGTGCTGTGGGCATACCAGTCGAGCACGCGTCGACCGTTCTCGTCATCAACGAAAGCAACCCAGCCCACATTGAATCGACCGTATTTGGCGAGTCGTTGTGCAAGGCGCGCCGGGTAACGATGTTCGATGATGCCAACGGAACCGTGGCCCAGTGCCTCGAGCGCGCGCTGGGGTGCATCGAAAAAGAAGAGATCTGCATCGAGGTAGATCGCGACGGAACCGGGTTTGTTCGCGCTGTTCATGGCGTATCGGATGAGAAGAGGCGTGCACGTGAAGTAGTACTCCATGCGTGACCGTGTTGCTTTGAGTGCCGCGAGCGCGGGCTCGACGCGTTCCAATTCATCGACAAGAATTGCGCGCACACCGGGCATCTGTTTCTCGTCAAAAAATACTTTTACATCGTTATCGAGGGCCAGAATGAGAATGCTCGAGTCGTCACCGTGAGCTCGCAGAGATTCAATCAGTGTGAGCCCACGCGAGAGGTATCCGCTGTCGAAGTACGTGCAGTAGACGACGGTTCGCTCTGGCTCACGTGACACGAGCTTGCCGTTTCGCTCTGCGTCGTCGCCGAAGCTCGAGTACCGCGCTGATCGCAACGCCACGTGCCACCCCCGGCAAAGTTTCACCAAAGACTCGGCGGGCGACCCATGCGTCACCGGAGGAATCAAGCTCGACCTCGCCCTCGACCAGCGAATCCAGGTCGCCGTCGAAGAGCTCCAACTCATCCCACGGAGCCTTCAGAAAGGTATTCGAGCCCTCGTCGTATCCCTTGTATGTCACGAGGTTGGAATTCGGCGACAACACGAAGCCATTTGCCGACCACATACTCGAAATCCACCGGTAAGCCCAGGTGGAAATCCGACCCGAGTGTGCGTCGTGAAAATTCTGTTTCCAGCGAAGCGCACCAGCACGCGTCCCGACAACGTTTTCTAAGTCGGAAACGGAGGCGTTGAGCCCCCAGTCAAGTGTCGGATCGAAATGTGTCCACGCGCGATCCCACGTAGCCCAGGCAATTGATTCCGGGTAGCGCGTCAGTCTTGAACCGGATGTAGAGCCAGCGAGGTGTCGAGGAGGAACTACGTTGTACCCGGAGATGTGCATGATTTCTGGCTCATCCCGATGCCGGTCGAGCATCGTTGTTGCGTAGTCGAGCCAGTGTGGTCCGGGTAGCGTGTCTTCCTCTAAAACGATGACCTGTCCGAATTGTGAGACCGCGTCGTTCACCGATTCGGTGACGGCGGTCTGCAGGCCCACGTTCTTTTCGCGAAACCGTGTTTCCACGCGATCCGTCCAGGTGATCATGCTCGAGAGCTTCTGAACCTCGCGAACGCGTCGCTCGTCGTCGACAATGTGAGCACGCGGACCGTCGACTGAGTAGATGACCACGGGTGGGGCAAGCTCACTCAGGCGACGTAAGAGTTGTGCGATTTTATCTGGACGGTTGTACCCGAGGACCAGAACGGGGGTATCGCGCAAGAGTCGGACGTCCTTCAGTAGGCTTTCGTTGTTCGTACACAACGACGGTATCCCAATATTGAGTGCGCTGGAGGAATAGCGAGTGAAAGCCGTGATTGTCGGCCTCGGTTATGTTGGGCTACCCCTGGCTCAGGCGGCCGTCAGATCTGGAATCTCTATTGTTGGCCTCGACCGAAGCGAATCCGTGGTCGACGGGCTGAACAGCGGGGTCAGTCATATCGGCGACCTTTCCGACGATGAAGTGAAAGAAATGGTGTCGCTGGGGTTTCACGCAACTCGGGACTCCACGGTCATTGGCGACGCGGATGTCGTGGTGATATGTGTTCCTACACCGCTGAATGGTGCGGGTGAACCCGACCTCAATGCGGTCATGGCGGCTTCGCGCGACATTGCCACGCACCTGCACCCCGACCTGACCATCGTTCTCGAGTCGACCACCTACCCAGGCACCACAGAAGAAGTTTTGCAGCCCATTTTTGAGGCGAGTGGACTAGCGGCAGGACGCGATTTTTTCCTCGCCTTCTCGCCCGAGCGCATCGATCCCGGCAACAAGAAGTTCGGAATCAGCAATACACCGAAAATTGTTGGTGGTGTCAATGACGTGTCGACACGTAAAGCAGCAGATTTTTATGAGCACTTTGTCGAGTCGGTTGTGCTTGCGAAAGGCACCCGTGAGGCGGAGACCGCGAAGCTGCTCGAGAATACCTATCGTCACATCAACATCGCACTGGTCAATGAGCTCGCACAACTCTGTTTTGCAATGGGCATTGACATTTGGGATGTCGTGGCTCTGGCGAAGACGAAGCCGTTCGGATTCCAATCCTTCTCACCCAGCGCCGGTGTGGGCGGACACTGCATTCCGATCGACCCCAATTATCTGGCGTTCAAAGTGCGTGCCGAACTCGACAAGCCGTTCCAATTCATCGAGTTGGCGGAAGACATCAACCGGGGAATGCCGTCTTACGTCGCCAAACGCGCGCTGAAGCTACTTGATCGAATTGGTGCGGGTCAGTCTGGCACGCGTCGAGTCACTCTTCTCGGCGTGACCTACAAGCCCAACATTTCCGATCGACGCGAATCACCCGCCGATCCCCTCGCCCGCGCGCTTCGCGCGGAGGGTGCCGACGTTGCCTTTTATGACCCGTTTGTCGACGAGTGGTCGGTTGAGGGAACGTCGGTACCACGTTACGAGTCATTGTTCGAGGCGATCTCGCAATCAGACCTGCTCGTTGTTGTTCAGGCTCACACCGAGTTCCTCGAAAACCGCGATTCCATTGAGGGTGCAACTCGGCCGGTACTCGATGCCACGGGAAACTTTCTCGGTGACAACGTGGAACGCTTGTAGGTACCACACATCGTCTCGGGTCGAACCAATGGGTAGCCTTAGGGTATGACTTTCGCGGCCGTGCCATTTAACGATCTCCAGCGCGGCACTGAATCGATTCGGGCAGAACTCGATGCGGTCATTGCGCGAGTCGTGTCGAGCGGGTGGTTTGTTTTGGGTCCGGAGCACGACGCATTCGAGTCGGAACTCGCGGCCTACGTCGGCACCGCTCACGCGATCAACGTTGGAAATGGTACGGATGCGCTCGAGCTTGGTCTCGCCGCCCTGGGGGTGATCCCCGGCAGTCTGGTTCTCACTGTCGCAAACGCGGGCGCATACACATCCACCGCGACGCGTTTGCTCGGCGCCGAACCGGTTTACGTCGACATCGACCCCGAAACGCACCTCATGTCGGGCGCGACGCTCGAACGCGCCATCGCGGGCTGCGGTGATGTGCCGGCAGCCATCGTCGTGACTCACCTGTATGGCGCACTCGCGCCGATGGACGAGATTCTTATCGTTGCCGCCAAGCACAACATCCCGGTTCTCGAAGACTGTGCGCAATCTCTTGGCGCCCGCGCGAACGGCACGATGGGTGGGGCTTTTGGCCACATTTCGACCACGAGTTTTTACCCCACCAAGAACCTCGGCGCCCTCGGTGATGGAGGCGCGGTCATGACGAACAGCGCTGAGCTCGCCGAACGTGTGCGTCGGATGCGTCAGTATGGGTGGGCATCCAAGTACTCAATCGAATCGGCGCACGGTCGCAACTCACGTCTCGACGAGCTGCAGGCAGCAATCTTGCGCGTGAAACTGCCCCGACTTGATGCGGCCAACCAGCGCCGGCGTGACATTCACGCGGTGTACGAATCGGCAGTCGCGACAAGTTCGCACACCAACGAATTACGACTCGTCAACACGGCCACCGAGCGATTCATCGCGCACCTGGCTGTGCTCGAAACGGTGGATCGGACCGGCGCGCGGGCGGCACTCGACGCCACCGGCATCAAAACCGATGTGCACTATCCTGTGCCGGATCATCAGCAGAAGTGGCCCGACTTTTCGCCGCGCCACATGCCTCTCGATGTAAGCGAGCGCGCTGCCGGTCGCATCTTCTCCGTGCCGATGTTCCCGGAATTGACCGACGGCGAAGTTGCGCGAGTCGCCGAAGCCTTGAGTGCGCTCTAATGCCATCTGACGCGAACATCGCCCGCTTGATTGACCTGCAAGAGCATGTCGATCAACGCGGACGCTTGGTCGTGACCGAAGTGGGCAAGACACTGCCGTTTGAGGCGGCGCGCATGTTCGTGATCTCGGGTGTGCCCGAGGGCGAGCCGCGCGGTATCCACGCCCACAAGCAGTGCCATCAGTTCCTCGTGTGTGTGAGTGGCAGCGTCAAAGCGATGGTCGATGATGGGGAGGTTCGCGAGGTAGTGACCCTCGATCGTCCCAGTCTGGGGCTACACATGCCGCCTCTGACCTGGGGTGCTCAATACGACTACTCGGACGACGCTGTGCTCGTGGTACTCGCATCGCACCCCTACGACGCCAACGATTACATTCACGATTACGACGAGTTCGCGGCCACCGTCGCAGCGTCCCGGCGTCGCGCGACATGAGCCTGACAATTTCGATTGCCCTGTGCACGCACAACGGCTCGAGATTCGTGTCCGAGCAGGTGCGGAGCATCCTTTCACAAACCCGCTTGCCGAACGAGATTGTGCTCTCCGACGATGCGTCGAATGACGGCACGGTTGGGATTGTGCGAGCCGAACTCGACTCGTTCAATTCAGGGAGAGCGACTCCGATCTCACTCGTTGTGCGCGAAAATTCGCCGGCGGTCGGAGTGACCAAGAACTTTGAGCAGGCCATTTCCCTCTGTTCGAGTGACCTTGTCGCGTTGTGCGATCAAGACGACGTGTGGGCACCAGGGAAACTTGCGCGCATGGCATCCGAGTTCGAGGCTCGACCTGACCTCACGCTGCTGCACACGAACCTCATGCTGGTGGATGCCCAACTCCAGCCGCTTGGCACAGACATGTTTTCGGCCCATCACGTCAGCCCGTGGGAAATCAAGTCGATTCACGAGGGACGTGCCCTCGACGTCTTTATGCGACGGAATCTGGTGACGGGTGCGAGCACGCTGTTTCGGCGCACTCTGTTCGATGTCGCGATGCCACTACCGTCGTCGTGGGTGCATGACGAGTGGTTGGGAATCGTGGCTGCCGTGACGGGGCGGGTTGATTGTCTCGAAGAGACTCTGGTCGAGTACCGCCAACATGGCGGAAACCAAATTGGTGCGGCCAAGTTAAATATTCGCCACTACCTCGGGCGCTTGATTTTCCCGCGAACCGAACGCAACGAACGGCTCTATGAGAGGGCACAGCAAATGGTCTCCCATCCTGTGTTTGCTGATTCCGAGTCGGCTCGACCTATCGCGCTCGAGAAGTTTGCACACGAAACCGTGCGTCGAAACCTTCCCGCTTCCCGATGGCGTCGAATCAGGCCCGTCTTGCGGGAACGCACGACGGGGCGGTATCGCACCTTCGGCTTGGGACTTGCTGACATCGCGCGCGACCTCATCCAGCCGGTTTAGGAATTCTTGTGCGCTACTCGCTCTAATCCGCACGTGCCGACGTGGCCCGGCGCGCTCGCCGAAGAGCAATCGCCTGACGAACGCCCAGTCCTGCTCGCACCATCGCACGAACCGGCCACTGATACCAATGCGGGTGCTGGCGCGACACAAACGTGGTTGCACTCGCGTGGTGCGCGCGAATCATGGCACTCGACTCGCTCTTGGTCGATTCGCCGCCGATGTGTGTGACGACGGCGGAGGGGTCGTAGATATTGCGCCAGCCGGCGAGGCCGAGACGCATGCCGAGATCGACGTCTTCGAAATACATGAAAAAGGCCGGGTCAAAACCACCAATCGCATCGAATGCCGCTCGACGCACCAGAACACACGCCCCCGACAACCAGCCCACGTCGCGCAGGGTGACGTGCTCCGGCGAGTCGAGTCGATAGCGCGTTGACCACGGGTTCCGAGGCCAGATTCGATGTAAACCCGCGTGCATCGCACCACCCCACAGCGACGGCACCGCACGAGCAGAGGGATAAGTGGAGCCGTCGGCGTTGAGAATGCGTGGGCCGACGGCACCGGCATCCGGCTCACTGGTCAGTCGGGCGACCAAGATTTCCAACGCGTGCAGGGCGAGAGACAAATCGGGATTCGCAATCAGCACAGCCTCGAACGACTCCGGCAGATCAGCGACGACGGCATTAATCGCCTGCCCGTAGCCGACATTGGCGGGCAAGGGATGCACGTCCGAGTGAAAACGTCGGGCAATCTCGCGTGTTGTCGCCACATCACGCGAGGCATTGTCGGCGACGATGACGCGGGGGGAGCGACCGCAGGTCTCGCGCACCGAGGAGAGGAACGCGTCCAGTTGCGAACTCGAGTTGTACGAGACGGTGACGATGGCGATGTTAGGAAAATCCATCGTTCACCTCTTCCAAAAACGTGCCCTCGAGAGGATTCGAACCTCCGACCTTTGGTACCGGAAACCAGCGCTCTATCCCCTGAGCTACGAGGGCAGGGGTGCCGTTACGAGGGTAGCAGGATGCGCGTGGGGTTCCCGACTGCGCTGGCGTAACCTCGCTCAGCCGAGAGCTGAGAGCACCTGTTCGACGATGGGTACGGCATCCTGTGATTGCGTAAACAGGGGTGAGGAAACGACGACCCAGTACTTGCTCGACAACGCATTCGTTTCACCCACTCCTCCGGCGTTGGTGAAGAAGCCTTGCACGTTCCCACCGAAGTCATTGATGCGAGACTGCGTTGACGAGAATTTGTCGCTCAACTCGGTCATGCCTTTCGCATCCATGCTGGCCACAGCGACGTCAATGTGGTCCCCGCCGGAAAGACTCATGATTCGGCAGGCAACTCCCTGATTCGCTGCGATGAAGCCCGATGTCGAACCGCTGTCGGGCGTGAAGTCGTCTTGTCGGGCGAAGTTGGGGCTGATTTCAAAGACGAACGAATCGGGTAGTAGCTGTGCGCACCCAAGCCCAACGGGGAGAAACTGGGCCGGAACGGCGGTGGGCGTTGACGAGGGAAGTTGCGGTGTGGGCGTCTGTGATGATTCGGCGGCGGCGGTGCTCATCGCGGTTGCCGTGGGAGCGGGTCCGTTCCAGACGTCGAGCGCACTGCACCCCGTCAGGGCGAGCGCACCCCCAACAACAAACGTGGCGACAACGATGATGGAGCCTGCTGAGCGCGGAGTTCTCATGCGGTCAGTTTAGGAAGCCTTTTTCTGTCGAGGCTGACGACGAGCCGTGAGAGTTCACACACGTACACTTGAGTGTTGTGACGCCTGACGACCTCTCCCGCCTGCTGTTCGAGCGAATTCTCGAGGTGGCTCGAGCACACTCGACGCCCGAGCACGTCTCGGAGCTGACGGCCGCGGACGTGGTCTGGGAACGTCCCAAGAATCGCGATCATGGCGACTGGGCGACGAGTGTTGCCCTCAAAGTCTCTAAACCGATGGGCTTGAGCCCGCGGGATTTGGCGACGGAACTGGCAAAAAATCTGACCGATGTCAATGGCATCGCGGCGGTGGACGTTGCCGGACCGGGCTTTATCAATGTGCGACTCGAGGCGGCGGCGGCCGGTGAACTCGCACGAACCATCGTGCAGGCGGGTGCGACCTACGGACACGGCTCTCTGTTGCGTGGCATGAAGATGAACCTCGAGTTTGTCTCGGCGAACCCCACGGGCCCGATTCACATGGGTGGCACTCGGTGGGCCGCCGTGGGCGATTCACTCGCCCGGGTTCTGCAGGCCGCCGGCGCCGAGGTCACTCGCGAGTACTACTTCAACGATCACGGCGCGCAGATCGATCGCTTCGCCCGGAGCCTCATCGCGGCTCATCGTGGCGAGCCCGCTCCCGAAGACGGTTACGGTGGCGCGTACATCCTCGACATCGCCATGCGTGTTGCTGCCGCTTACGGCCCGAGCATCGATGACCTTCCCGACGCCGAATGCCAGGAGGTGTTTCGCTCGATGGGCGTCGAACTGATGTTCGGCGAAATCAAGGCGAGCCTCCACGGTTTCGGTGTCGATTTCGACGTGTTTTTTCACGAGGATTCGCTGCATGAGACGCGCGCCGTGGAACGTGCCGTCGAAAAGCTGCGCGACCTCGGCCACATTTTTGAACTCGACGGCGCCACGTGGCTGCGCACAACCGACTTCGGTGACGACAAGGACCGCGTCATTTTCACGAGTGACGGTCGCGCCGCTTACTTCGCCGGCGACCTGGCCTACTTCCTCGACAAGCGTGAACGCGGGTTCGATCGCTGCATCATCATGCTCGGGGCGGACCACCACGGCTATCTCGGCCGCATGATGGCAATGTGTGCAGCCTTTGGCGACGTGCCCGGGGAGAACCTCGAAATCATGATTGGTCAGATGGTCTTTCTCGTTCGCGACGGACAACCACTGCGCATGAGCAAGCGCGCCGGAACAATCGTCACTCTGGAAGACCTCGTGGAGGCGGTCGGTAACGACGCGGGTCGATATGCACTCGTGCGTTCGCCGATTGATTCTCACCTCGAGATTGATCTCGATGTGCTGGCCAAGCGCACCAATGACAACCCTGTTTTTTACGTGCAGTATGCCCATGCACGCACGTGCGCCGTCGCGCGCAACGCCGAATCGGTGGGTGTGGCGATGGACGATGGATTCGCACCCGAACTCCTCGACCACGAAACCGAGTCGGCTCTGCTGGGCGTGCTCCAGGAGTTTCCGCGCATCGTCGCTCAGTCAGCCACGCTACGCGAGCCCCACCGAGTGGCCCGGTTCATCGAAGAAGTTGCCGGCCTGTATCACCGCTGGTATGACAACTGCCGGGTCATCCCGCAGGGCGACGAGCCGGTGACCGATCTGCACCGCACACGGTTGTGGCTCAATGTTGCGACGGGGCACGTCTTGCGAAATGGTCTCACTCTCGCGGGTGTCTCGGCGCCGGAGCGAATGTAGACTTTTTCTACTTCGATGTCGCGTCCAGCGGCAGACGTCGTCAGGCTTCAGGGACCAAGCCGGGTCCGCTCGCCAGAGCGACTTTCCTTCAATTCCCGCGTCGACTCGAGCACCTTCTTCGGTGGTCGATCGTGAAAGGTTCCGTTCGTGTCTGCCCCACGCATCCAAAACCCGCTCGCCCCGGCGTGGTTGACGGCGCCGAACGATGCGAACGAACTCGTTGCCGGTTTGTGGAGCACGGGTGTGGCACGCGATGACCGGGGTGAACTCGTTGTCGCGGGTGTCAGCGCGAGCGAGCTGGCCGAGCGATTTGGCACGCCGCTGTATGTCATCGACGAGCAATTTGTGCGTGACCAAGCTGCGCGGGTGCGCGAGGTCTTCGATCTCGAAGCCGCCCGGATCGGCACCACCGCGGTGGTCTATTACGCGGGCAAGGCGTTCTTGTCGACCGAGATTGTGCGCTGGGTCGTCGAGGCGGGTTTGAAGGTGGACGTGGCGAGTGGGGGAGAACTCGCCGTGGCGCTGGCAGCCGGCGTTGATCCGGCTCTCATCGGCGTGCATGGAAACAACAAATCGGTGGCCGAGATTGAGCGTGCGGTGCGCGTGGGTGTGGGAACAATCGTTGTGGATGCCCCGATCGAAGTGGAGCGTGCGGCGGCGGCGGCCCGGGCAGCCGGGGTCGTGCAGCGCGTCCGACTTCGCGTGAATTCCGGCGTGCACGCACACACCCACGAGTTTCTCGCCACGGCACACGAGGACCAAAAGTTTGGCATCACGATTGCGGATGCCCCGAGCGTCGTAGCCCAAATTCGCTCACACGACTCGCTCGACTTTCTCGGTCTGCACTGTCACATCGGCAGTCAGATATTCGGCACCGCGGCGTTCGCCGAATCGGCCACGCGCCTTCTCGAGCTTCACGCGGTGTTGAGCGAAATCGCTCCGGTGCCACAGCTCAATCTCGGTGGCGGATTTGGTATCGCCTACACACCGGCGGACAGCCCGCCGCACATTGACGAGGTTGCCGAAAGCATGATGTCGGCCATTGCGAACGAATGTGCGCGCTTACAGATTCCTGTTCCCCTCATCGCGGTCGAGCCGGGTCGTGCCATCGTGGGCCCGGGCGGGTTCACGCTGTATCGCGTCGGAGTCACGAAAGATGTGTCGGTCGAGGTCGACGGCGACGGGACAGGACCGACGAGCGCACTGCGCAAATATGTCAGCGTCGATGGCGGCATGAGTGATAACGCGCGCCCCGCGCTGTACGGCGCTGACTATTCGGTGCGCATCGCGAATCGCTCATCCAAGGCTGATCCCGTGCTGGTGCGCGTTGCGGGAAAGCATTGTGAATCGGGCGACATTGTCATCAACGCCGATTACCTCCCGGGCGATGTTGCACCGGATGATCTGCTCGCCGTGCCCGCCACGGGCGCCTACTGTTTCTCGCTGTCGAGCAACTACAACTACCTTGCGCGCCCACCCGTGGTCGCCGTGCGAGACGGAATCGCCCGCGTCATAGTTCGCGGCGAAACCGAAGCCGACCTCCTCTCCCGTGACGCCGGCATTCCGGCAGCGAAGGACAACTCATGATCAACTACCGTTCGCTCCGTGTCGCGCTGCTCGGCGGTGGCACGGTCGGGGCGCAGGTCGCGCGCATCCTGTTGGAACACCGTGATGAGCTTGCCTCGCGGGTGGGCGCCACCCTTGACCTGGTCGGCATTGCCGTGCGCGACGTGAGTGCGCCTCGCTCGGCTGACCTCCCGAAAGAGTTGTTCACGACCGATGCCGAGTCACTCATTTTGGGTGCGGACATCGTGATCGAGGTGATGGGCGGGCTCGAGCCAGCCCGCACCTACATCTTGCAGGCGTTGAACTCGGGTGCCGACGTGGTCACGGCGAACAAGGCGTTGCTCGCCAATCACGGCCCCGAACTTTACGCAGCTGCCGAACAGGTGGGCGCACAGCTCTACTACGAGGCCGCGGTCGCTGGTGCGATTCCGATTATTCGCCCGCTGCGAGACAGTCTCGCCGGTGATCGCATCGATCGGGTGATGGGCATCGTCAACGGCACGACGAACTACATTCTTGACGCGATGGATGCCACGGGCGCCAGCTTCGATGACGCTCTCGCCGTGGCAACCGAACTGGGCTATGCCGAGGCCGACCCCACCGCCGACGTCGACGCGTTCGACGCGGCGCAGAAAGTGTCAATTCTTGCCGGGCTGGCTTTTCACACGCATGTCCCGCTGGAGAAGGTGCACCGGGAGGGAATCCGTGGGGTGACCGGTCAGACCGTTGAACTCGCGCGCAAGGCGGGTTACGTGGTCAAGTTGCTCGGCATCGCCGAGCGCGTGACCGACCCGGCGACGGGTGAAGAAGGCGTGTCGGCACGTGTGTATCCGGCGCTCATTTCGCGCGAGCATCCACTCGCGGCGGTTCGCAAGGCGAACAATGCGGTCTTCGTCGAAGCCCAAGCGGCCGGCAGTCTCATGTTCTATGGGGCGGGCGCTGGCGGGCCCGAAACCGCTTCCGCCATCATGGGTGACGTTGTCTCGGCGGCTCGTCGTCACGTCATCGGTGGCCCGGGACTCGCCGAATCGAGCTACGCCACGATCCCGGTGCTCCCGATCTCGCACATCACCACGCGCTATCACGTCACATTGTCGGTGGCCGACCAGCCCGGTGTGCTCGCCACGGTCGCCAACGAGTTCAGCGCGCACGGCGTCTCGGTCGAACTCGTCGAACAGGGCGTGCTCGGCACCGAGGCGGTGCAAGCCGGGGGAGAGTCGACGGCTACGCTAGTTATCGGCACGCACGCGGCGCTCGAGTCGGATTTAGCGGCCACCGTTACTGCGCTGTCACAGCTGGATGCGGTTCGCAGCGTGGTTTCGGTCCTACGAATTGAAGGAGCCTGATGGCTAAGCAGTGGCGGGGAGTTCTGCCCGAATACGCCGACCGTCTGAACATCTCAGATGCGACCCCGATCATCACGCTCGGCGAGGGTGGAACGCCGCTCATCCCGGCCGCCGCGCTGTCGGCGCGCACCGGAGCAAACGTGTGGGTCAAATACGAGGGGATGAACCCCACGGGCTCATTCAAGGACCGCGGCATGACCATGGCCATCTCGAAGGCAGTCGAGCACGGCGCAAAGGCCGTCATCTGCGCATCCACCGGAAACACCAGTGCCTCCGCCGCCGCCTACGCGACGCACGCGGGAATCACCGCCGCGGTGCTCGTGCCCGAGGGCAAGATCTCGATGGGCAAGCTCAGCCAGGCGGTTGCGCACAACGCACAGATTTTGCAGGTGCAGGGAAACTTTGACGACTGCCTCGAGATTGCGCGGGAGCTCGCCGAGGGCTACCCGGTTCACCTCGTGAACTCGGTCAACCCCGACCGTATCGAGGGACAAAAGACGGCCGCCTACGAGGTCGTCGAGGTGTTGGGCGAGGCTCCCGACTTCCACATTCTTCCGGTCGGTAACGCCGGCAACTACACGGCGTACTTCCGCGGCTACAGCGAAGAACTCGCCCGAGGTGCCGTGTCGAAGCTTCCGCGCATGTTCGGTTTTCAAGCGGCCGGCAGCGCTCCGCTGGTTCTCGGACACGTGGTGAAGAACCCGGAAACACTGGCTAGCGCGATTCGCATCGGTAACCCAGCCTCGTGGGACTTTGCCATCGAGGCGTATGAAGCCACCAACGGGTATTTTGGCGCGATCACCGATGAGGGCATTCTCGCTGCGCAGCGCATCCTTTCGGCTGAGGTCGGAATTTTTGTCGAGCCCGCGTCGGCCATCTCGGTTGCGGGTCTGCTCGAGCGCGCCGAAGCCGGAGAGATTCCCAAGGGATCGACGGTTGTCTTGACCGTCACCGGTCACGGCCTCAAAGACCCGCAGTGGGCGCTTAAGCGCCCCGACGGCAGTGAGGTGTCGCCCACGAGTGTGCCCGTCAACGTCGAAGCCATCGCCGAGGTGCTGAGCCTCGTCAAGGGTGGCGCGCACTAATGACGGTGCCTGTTCGTTCGGTGCACGTTCGCGTCCCCGCGACGAGTGCCAACCTCGGACCCGGTTTCGACACCCTGGGTCTCGCGCTCGCTCGCTACGACGAACTCGACGTCAGTGTGCGGGATGAACCCGGCGCGTTCGTCGACGTCATTGGCGTCGGCGTGGGCGAGGTGCCGACCGACGAAACAAATCTCATCGTGCGGTCCTGTGCCTATGCATTCGAGCAACTCGGGCAAAAGATGCCCGGCCTGCACCTGCGCGCCCACAACAACATTGCACACGGTCGTGGCATGGGCTCATCCGGTGCCGCCATCGTGGGTGGCATCATGGCGGCCAAGGGTCTGCTTGCCGGAACCGTCGACGTGAGTGACGACATGCTCTTGCGACTCGCGACCGACATTGAGGGGCATCCAGACAACGTTGCACCGGCACTCTTCGGTGGCTTGACCATTGCGTGGATGACCGACTCCGGCCCTCGCTTCAAAAAACTCATGGTTCACCGCGGTGTCTCACCGCTCGTGTTTGTGCCCGAGTTCACGATGTCCACCGAGCTCGCGCGTTCGCTCCAACCCTCGTCGGTGCCCCACGAGGATGCAATTTTCAACGTGTCGCGTTCGTCGCTCCTGGTCGCGGCGCTCACGCAGAGTCCCGAGCTGTTGTTTGAGGCCACCGAAGACAAGTTGCACCAGACGTATCGCGCCGAAGCGATGCCCGAAACGCACACGCTCGTCACTGCGCTGCGTGCCGCCGGCTTTGCCGCGGTGGTCTCGGGTGCTGGGCCGTCGATTCTCGTGCTGTGTAGTGACCCCGGTCAACGGCAGGCTGCCATCGACCTCGTTGCGTCAGCGCAAGAAACCCCGTGGGCCCCGCTCATGCTCGCGGTCGACTTCAAGGGTGCTACTGTGGAGGTGACCTCGTCCGACGGGTAGCACGAAGAACCTTTGATCAGATTCTTCCGCCCGACACATCGGCGTAGGTCATTCCAAGAAATTTCGTCAATCGAGATTTTGATTTTCACCGCTTACCTCACACTGTTTTTGAGCGCGTCCACAGGCTGTCGCGTGTGTGTGACGTGACGTGCGGTGAAACCTCACCGTAAGGAGAAACACATGGACGAGAACGTCACATCCGACGCCGTCACCAATTCCACCGACGCCGCAGGCACGGCCGAAGCCGCGGCGCCGCGCAAACGAGTCTCACGTCGCGTTGCCACGGCCGCCGTGAGTGCGGTCGACCACGCCAACGCGGGCGAGACAGGAACGAGTTCACTCGAGGTGTCGAGCGACACTGACACTGCTCCGGCACGTCGCGGACGCGGTCGTGGCAAGGCTGCCACGTCGGAGCTCGCGAGCGACGCATCCGGTGACGGCGCATCCGCGCAATCGGGAGAAAGTTCCGGTAGCGATGCTGTCAACGACGGCACCAATTCGGGCAGCGGTGACACAGTCGACGCGGCGGAGGGTCAGCCCCGCACGACCCGAAACAGCCGCAATCGCAACCGTCAGCGCAATGCCAACGGCGGTAACGCGCAGGGCGACCCAGCCTCAGATTCCGACGGTGACGAGTTCAACCGAAACCGGAACCGCCAACGGGACCGCCGTCGCGGACGTGGCCCATATGAAGACGTCGAGCCGGAAATTCTTGAGGATGACGTGCTCATCCCCATCGCGGGAATTCTCGACCTCCTCGACAACTACGCATTTGTGCGCACGTCGGGCTACCTGCCCGGCCCGAACGACGTGTACGTGTCGCTCGGTCAGGTCAAGAAATACGGCATGCGTCGCGGTGACGCCATCGTGGGCGCCATCAAGCAACCGCGTGAAGGCGAAAACTTCGGTCGACAGAAGTACAACGCGCTCGTCAAGGTTGACTCGGTCAACGCGATGACACCCGAGCAGGCATCTGCTCGCGTTGACTTCAACGACCTCACACCGCTGTACCCGCAAGAACGGCTCACGTTAGAAACCGAGCCGGGCAAGGTCACGGCGCGCATCATCGATCTCGTCGCGCCGATTGGGAAGGGCCAGCGGGGGCTCATCGTCGCTCCGCCCAAGGCCGGTAAGACAATCATCCTGAAGCAGATTGCCGACGCCATCTCGCACAACAACCCCGAGGTGCATCTCATGGTCGTTCTCGTCGACGAACGCCCCGAAGAGGTCACCGACATGGAACGCAGCGTCAAAGGTGAAGTCATCGCCTCGACGTTCGACCGACCGGCGGAAGACCACACGGTGGTTGCCGAGCTCGCCATTGAGCGTGCCAAGCGATTGGTCGAACTCGGTCAGGACGTCGTGGTGTTACTCGACTCGATCACGCGACTCGGTCGCGCGTACAACCTCGCCGCCCCCGCCTCGGGTCGCATTCTCTCCGGCGGTGTCGACGCGGCGGCCCTTTACCCACCCAAGAAGTTCTTCGGTGCGGCACGCAACATCGAAAATGGCGGATCGCTCACCATCATCGCCACCGCCCTGGTCGAAACCGGTTCCAAGATGGACGAGGTGATCTTCGAAGAGTTCAAGGGCACGGGCAACATGGAGCTTCGTCTCTCCCGTTCACTCGCCGACAAGCGCATCTTCCCGGCTGTCGATGTCAACGCCTCGGGCACTCGACGCGAAGAAATGCTCATGGGTGCCGACGAAGTGAAGGTCACCTGGAAGCTCCGTCGTGCGCTCGCCGGACTCGACACGCAGTCAGCACTCGACGTGGTTCTGGGCAAGATGAAAGAGACGGCAACCAACGTGGAATTCCTCCTGGCCGTCAGCAAGGCGCAAACCATCGGTGGCGTGACGTCGAAGGAGGACTAAGTGCTTGATTCGGTAGCAACCCTGCTGGCCGAGCACGAAGAACTTCAGGTTCAGCTCGCCGACCCGGCCGTGCACGCGGATGCCGCGCGCGCGAAAAAGCTCAACCGACGTTACGCCGAACTGAGTCAAATCAAAGCCGCGTTTGAGGGTTTGCAACAACTGCAAGAAGACCTCGCTGCGGCAAAAGAACTCGCGAAAGAAGACGAGTCGTTCGCGGCCGAAGTTCCCGCGATGGAAGAGGCAATCCCGGCGGCGCAGGAGCGCCTTCGTCGGTTGCTCATTCCGCGCGACCCCGACGATGGGCGCGACGTCATCATGGAAATCAAGGCCGGTGAAGGTGGTGCCGAAAGCGCCCTTTTTGCTGCCGACCTGTTGCGCATGTATTTGCACTACGCCGAGTCGAAGGGGTGGAAAACCGAAATTCTCGACCGCACCGAATCCGACCTCGGTGGCTACAAAGATGTGCAACTCGCGATCAAGGGATCCTCACCCGACCCGTCGCAGGGCGTGTGGGCGCACCTCAAGTACGAGGGCGGGGTGCATCGCGTTCAACGCGTTCCCGCCACCGAATCCCAAGGGCGAATTCACACCTCGGCGGCCGGTGTGCTTGTTTTTCCTGAAGTGGATGAGCCCGAAGAAGTCGAGATCAGCCAGAACGACCTGAAGATCGACGTTTTCCGCTCGAGTGGACCCGGTGGGCAGTCGGTCAACACCACCGACTCCGCCGTGCGCATCACGCACTTGCCGACCGGAATCGTCGTGTCGATGCAAAACGAGAAGTCGCAGATTCAAAACCGTGAGGCGGGCATGCGCGTGCTCCGCGCGCGCATTCTGGCCCGGCAGCAAGAGGAACAAGCAGCCGAGGCGAGTGCGGCCCGCAAGTCTCAGATTCGCACCGTTGACCGCAGCGAGCGCATCCGCACCTATAACTTCCCGGAAAACCGGATTGCCGACCACCGCACCGGGTACAAGTCGTACAACCTGGATCAGGTCATGGATGGCGCGCTCGGCCCGGTTGTTGACTCGTGTATCGCCACCGATGAAGAAGCACGCTTGGCTGCGCTCGGCGACGAGAAATAGTCACTCGCCTTCCGAGAGCTAGATCCACGCGGCTGGATCGTAATAATCGGATTCGCTGCGGGCACGAGATTTGGGCGTGACGGTCGCGGGGATGCCCGTGGCAACACTGTCGGCGGGAACGTCTTTCACGACAACGGCATTGGCCCCGATAAGTGAGTTTCTCCCGATGGTGATGGCACCAAGAATCTTGGCTCCGGCACCGACGCGAACACCGCTTTCGAGTGTGGGGTGACGTTTGCCGTGGTTGAGTGATCGACCGCCCAGAGTGACGCCGTGGTAAATCATCACATCGTCACCGATTTCTGCGGTCTCGCCAATGACGACACCCATGCCGTGGTCGATGAAGAATCGGCGTCCGATGGTCGCGCCGGGGTGGATTTCAATGCCGGTCATCCACCGTGAGAACTGCGAACCGATGCGCGCGAAAAAGGAGAGATGGTGCGTCCACAACCAGTGATTCCACCGGTGCGCCCAGATCGCGTGCAGCCCCGAGGCGACGAGATAGGTCTCGAACGCGCTACGTGCCGCCGGGTCGTGGGCGTGCGCGTTGGCGATGTCTTCTCGAATGTGGAACATAGGTGTCAAGGCTAACCGGTCGAGCGTGTGAGGTATTCCGTGTAAAAAATGTGGGCCCGCCGTACTCGGCGAGCCCACACACCTCGTCCGCGTTTAGTCGCGGAACGGCTCCCAGAGGGCCGTCGAAATGTATCGCTCACCGTAGTCACAGACGATGGCCACGATGGTTTTGCCTGCATTTTCGGGGCGACGCGCCACCGCGTTGGCGGCGTAGAAAATTGCTCCCGTTGAGATTCCTGCGAGGATTCCCTCTTCCGCCGCGAGGCGGCGTCCGGTCTCGAGAGCCTGATCGATGTTCACGTCGAAGATTTCGTCGTACACGGTCGTGTCAAGAATCGGTGGGACGAAGTTCGGCCCGATGCCCTGGATCTTGTGCGGTCCGGGATTTCCTCCGTTAAGGATGGGCGATTCTTCCGGCTCGACACCAATAATCTGCACGTCCGGCTTGAGTTCCTTGAGGCGCTGGCCGACACCCGTGATGGTGCCGCCCGTGCCGATGCCCGCCATGAAGATGTCAACCTTGCCGTCGGTGTCTGCCCAGACCTCTTCTGCCGTCGTGCGACGGTGAATTTCGGGGTTAGCTTCGTTCTCAAACTGTCGAGCAAGAATCGCGCCCGGGGTCGAGGCAACAATCTCGTTGGCCACGGCCAGGGAACCCTTCATTCCCTCCGAACCGGGCGTGAGGATGACCTCTGCACCGTATGCGCGCACCACCACGCGACGCTCGATGGACATCGTTTCGGGCATGGTCAGAATGACCTTGTAGCCGCGAGCGGCACCGATGAGTGCGAGCGCAATCCCGGTGTTCCCCGAGGTTGCCTCCACGATCGTGCCACCGGGCTTGAGTGCGCCGGATTTTTCGGCCGCGTCCACAATGGACTTGCCGAGGCGGTCTTTCACGCTGTTCCCGGGGTTGTAAAACTCCAGCTTCGCGAAGACCGTCGCACCCGCGCCCTCGGTCAGTCGGTTGATCCGCACGAGCGGCGTATTGCCGGTCAACTGCGTGATGTCGTCGTATGTGCGGCCCACGATAAACCTCATCCCTTATTCGTACAAAACTCTCGGAAACCTTCCTGCACAGAATAGGCATCGCACAGCAGGTGCCCAAAATTTTGTTACGAAGGTTTTCATCCCTGATACCGTGTCTCATCCCATGACTACCGACGACACACGCGACCCCCTCATCTCTTCCGTGGTGGATGCGCTCACGCGTGACCTCGACACTGCCGGCATTCTTGACCCACAGGTCGACGCTGAGCTGCTCGTCGGGCACGTGCTTCAGCTTTCGCGCGGCGAAGTGGCTGCCCAGATCGTGCTCGAGCGAACGATGTCGCATCAGGACGCCGTGCGCGCACATGAATTAGGTGCGCGTCGTGCCGCGCGCGAACCGTTGCAGCACCTCACGGGGCTCGCCTATTTTCGCTCACTCGAGTTGGCGGTGGGTCCAGGGGTGTTCGTGCCGCGACCGGAGACGGAACTGCTGGCACAAATCGTGATTGACCACGCTCGGACGCTGCCCGACGAGAGCCCCATCGTGGTGGATGTGGGTACCGGAAGTGGTGCGATTGCGCTGTCCGTGGCGACGGAGGTGCCCTACGCGCAGGTGTATGCCATAGAGAAGAGTCCGGATGCGTTTGCGTGGACATCCCGGAACATGACGGGGCTCGGAGTCACGAATGTGACGCTGGTCTTGAGCGATCTGGTGGATGCGCTCCCCGATCTGACGGGACAGTGTGCCGTTGTGGTATCGAACCCGCCCTACATTCCGGATGATGCGATCCCGCGCGATGCCGAGGTGAGGCTGCACGATCCGCAAATGGCGCTGTACGGGGGTCCCGACGGTCTCGATGTGGTGCGCGTTCTCGCCGTGATGGCGGCGCGTCTGGTTCGACCCGGCGGTCTGCTTGCGATCGAGCACGGAGAGCTTCAGGGGGCACAGGTCACCGAAATTCTGCGTTCAACCGGCTGGCGAGCGGTGGCGACCCACACAGATTTATTGGGTCGTGACAGATACACAACGGCACTTCGCTAAAACGGATTCCCGGTTACGCGCGGTTGCCCGCGGTTCGCATCACGTGCCTCGCTAGGATTGCCAACGGATGAGCGAGCTTTTTGACACCTCAGACCCTTCGGCATTGCTGGAGGGTATGCGTCGTGCGCGGGCGGCCATCGCAACGGGCAAACTCATTGTGTTGCCCACCGACACCGTCTACGGCGTCGGCGCAAACGCGTTTTCTGCTCCCGCTGTCGCCGGACTACTGAGCGCCAAGGGCCGGGGTCGACAATCGCCTCCACCGGTGCTCATTCCGAACGCACTGACCCTGCCGGGCTTGGCGACCGACGTGCCATCCGTGACACAGGCCCTTACGGACGCGTTCTGGCCCGGCGGTTTGACCATCATCCTGGATGCGCAACCCTCGCTCACCTGGGACCTCGGTGACGCGAACGGCACGGTCGCGTTGCGCGTTCCCAACCACCCGATTGCCCTCGAGCTTCTCGCCGAGACCGGCCCGCTCGCCGTCTCCTCGGCCAATCGCACGGGCGAGCCGGCCGCCCTCACGGCGGCGCTCGCGCAGGAGCAACTCGGTGACTCCGTCAGCGTGTATCTCGAAGCTGGCCCACCGCCGATCGGCGAAGCATCCACAATCCTTGATCTCACGCCACTGTCGCGCGCTACCGGGCTTGCACGCATCCTGCGCCCCGGCGCGGTCACAGCGACACAATTGCGCAGCGTTTTGGGTGCACAACTCGAACCCGACACGGATCCGGTGGCGTAGCGCATGCTGACTCTCATTTTCATGGCCGGCGTTTCGGCAATCGTGACCTTTCTCCTCTCGTGGGCAATATTGCGCCTCAGTCACAAGTACCGGCTCTACCCGGCAATTCGCGAACGGGACGTTCACACTCGACCAACTCCGCGCCTGGGCGGAATCGCCATGTTCGCGGGCATTCTCGTTGCGCTGATTCTCGCGAGCGTGATTCCGTTCTTTCGGGTCGTGTTCACTAATCCGGCGCCGGTGATGGCCATCGCGGGCGCATCCTTGCTCATTGTCTTGGTTGGTGTGGCGGATGATGTGTGGGACCTCGACTGGACCATCAAATTGGCCGCGCAACTACTCGTCGCCGCGTTAGTTGCCTGGCAGGGCGTACAGATTCTGTCGTTACCCATCGGCGGATTAACGGTGGGGTCGCCCTACATGTCCTTTGCCATCACGATCTTGACCATTGTCTTGGTCATGAACGCGGTCAACTTCATCGACGGCCTCGACGGTCTCGTTGCGGGTGTGGCCATCATCGCCAACGGCGTGTTTCTTATTTATAGCTACCTGCTCGCCCGCGAGACGAGTCCATCAAATTACTTCAACTTGGCGTCACTTCTCGCAGCCGTGTTGGTGGGTGCGTGTGCCGGATTCCTTCCGTTCAACTGGCACCGGGCGCGACTCTTCATGGGGGACGCGGGCTCCATGTTGGTCGGACTCCTCATGGCGACGAGCGCGATTGCCGTCACCGGACAAATCGATCCGTCAGGTCTCGCCCGGAGTGAACTCCTACCGGCGTTCTTACCCGTGGTCTTGCCGTTCTCGATTCTGCTTCTCCCCATCGCCGACTTCACGCTCGCGGTATTGCGTCGAGTCAGTGCCGGCAAGTCACCGTTCACGGCCGATCGCAAGCACCTGCACCACCGTCTGCTCGACATGGGCCATTCGCACCTGCATGCGGTGCTCATCCTGTACGGCTGGACGGCGGCCGTGTCCATCGGGATGTTGCTCTTTTTCATCGTGAAACCGTATTGGATCGCGGCCGTTTTCTTGGTGGCCGGCGTCGTCGCGTGCACCATCGTGACCCTCCTTCCGCTCACGCGCCGCCAGAAACTCGAACGCGCAGCGCAGACTCAGACCGGGCCCGTCGTCGCCGTGTCGCCTCGATATGACGAACTCGATGCGGCCGCGAATGCTCACGATGACGAGGTGACGGGTGAGACGTCACCCACACCCCGGTCGACACCCGCGCCCACACGCGCGTCGACATCCGCCCCGACATCCGCCCGGGCATCCTCGCCGGCCCGACGAAAGGACCGACCGTGATGACGAGCCCGTCGCATTATCGCAATTCGGCGACCCCTGTTTTGCGTCGCGCGTTGTGGCGGGGCATCACCTTCACGGGTGTTCTCGGCGTCCTCGCCGCGATGGGCTTTGGGTTCGCCTTCGGCGCGCAGGGAGTGGTGAGTGCCCTGATCGGGGCCGCACTCGCGGCCGCCTTCCTCGGACTCACGGCAGCGAGCGTGTTAATCGCTCAGCGGTTTGACATGGTGGTGTTCTTTGCCATCGTCATGGGTACCTGGATTCTCAAATTTGCGCTCTTCCTGATTGCGGCCGTGCTGTTGCGCGATCAGCCGTGGATTAGCCCATTGGCACTTTTCGTGACGCTCATCGTTGGCGTGATTGTGTCGCTCGTAACCGATGTCACCGTGGTGGCAAAATCCCGGATGCCGTTTGCCAGCGATGTCTCCCTGCCGGGACAGGATTCCGCTCAACGGTAGTCATCCGAGGGATTCGTGGGGCATCAGCCCGACGTGTAGAGTTGATGCGATTCGTGTGCCACCGAGTCGAATTTCACTCTCGAAACAGGAGAAAGCGCTGCTAGGTAACGTCGCCTTTATGCTCTCCGCTTCTACTGAAGACGGAGGATTTGTCGGTCCTTCGATCATGGAATTCTTCCCCCCGTCATTCCTGTTCGTCGGCACCCCATTCGAAATCAACCGCATCATCATGATTCGCATCGTGATGGCCACGCTACTCATCCTGCTCTTCTGGCTCGGCACGAGAAAAATGACGATTGTCCCCGGTCGTTTTCAGAGTCTCATCGAGATGGGTCTCGACCTGGTTCGGGTGAATATCGCCGAAGACCTCCTCGGCAAGAAAGACGGCGCCCGTTTCCTGCCCCTGCTCACGACCATTTTTTGGGCGACGCTGTTTCTGAACATCCCCGGCATCATCCCCGGTTTCAACATCGCGGGGACCTCCCTCGTGGGCATGCCCATCGTGATGGCCGTGATTGCCTATGTGATGTTCATCTATGCCGGACTCCGCAAACACCCGGGGACGTTCTTAAAGGCGTCGCTGTTCCCGCCCGGTGTGCCGTGGCCGATCTACATCATCGTCACACCCATCGAGTTCTTCTCCATCTTCATCCTTCGTCCCATCACGCTCTCGCTGCGTCTTCTGATGAACATGGTGGCGGGACACCTTCTCCTCGTGCTGTGCTTCACGGCGACCCAGTTCTTCTTGTTTGAAGCTGAGGGCGGATTCAAACTCTTCGGTGCCGGAACATTAGCGTTCGGTTTTATCTTCTCCCTCTTCGAAATCCTCGTAGCCGTACTTCAGGCCTACGTCTTCACCTTGCTCACGACGGTCTACATCCAGCTCGCGCTGGCTGAGGAACACTAAACGCACCCTGGCAACCGCCCGAGTGCGCCAACACGGAAGGAAAACAACGTGGACGCCACAACCGTTCTCGCTGAAATCAACGGCAACATCGCCACAGTCGGCTATGGCCTCGCAGCCATCGGCCCGGCCATCGGCGTCGGCATCGTGGTCGGCAAGACCATCGAGTCAGTTGCACGTCAGCCCGAGCTCGCCGGCCGCTTGCAGGTTCTCATGTACCTCGGTATTGCATTTACCGAGGCACTTGCCTTCATCGGTATCGCGACCTACTTCATCTTCACCAACTAGTCCGATTCGCCCCTAACCGGACAACGGAGGCAACATGCTCCCCGCAATCTCAGCGGTCATTGCGGCAGAAGAGAACCCGAACCCTCTTCTGCCGGCCGTCGCCGACCTCGTGTGGTCGTCGATCGTGTTCGTCGTCATCCTCATCTTTTTCCTCTGGAAGATTCTTCCCAACATGAAAAAGATGCTGGATGCTCGCGCCGCCGCCATCGAAGGCAAAATTGCTGACGCCGAAGTGGTGCAGCGTGAGGCCGAACAAGCCCTGACTCAGTACACGGCTCAGCTTGCCGAAGCGCGCAGCGAGGCCGTTGTGATTCGTGAAGCTGCTCGAGCCGACGGTAAGAACATTGTGGACGAGGCAAAAGACGCCGCAGCTGCGGAAGCCGCACGCATCACGGCGACGGCGCACGCCCAGATTGAGGCCGAACGCCAGTCGGCGATCGTCTCATTGCGCACCGAGGTGGGCTCGCTCGCCATCGACCTGGCTCGTCAAGTCATTGGCGAGGCTCTCGACGATGACAAGAAATCCAAGGCACTGGTCGACCGTTTCCTTGCTGACCTGGAGAAGAACGAGAAGGTCAAAAAGTAGATGGGAAGCGCAACTCGGCACGCAACGTCCGCCATACACGAGGTTTTAGCCACCTCGTTGCCGGCAAGCCTCGCGACTGCGGAGGCGCTCTTCGGCGCATCCGCTGTCATTGCGTCGTCGACTCAACTGCGCTCACTTCTCTCCGACCCCGACATTCCCGCGGCCGAGAAACACAAGCTTGTCGCCGACGTGTTCGGTAAAGGGTTCGACAAGACCGCGCTCACACTCGTTGTCGCAGCCACGACTCAACGATGGTCGAATGCCGATGATCTCGTCTCGGGAGTTGAAGACCTTGCTCTGCGGGCAGCGGCGTCGTCTGTTAAGAGCACCGGTGAGATCGAGAGCGAGCTCTTCGCTTTCGCACGCGCCGTGTCGGGTAACGCCGAGCTGGAACTCGCACTCGGAAGTAAGCTCGGCAATCCGGACGCCAAGGCCGCTCTGGCGCGAACCTTGCTGACGAAGGCGAAAGCTTTGCCTGCGACAGTCGTAATCGTTGCCTCACTCGTGCGCAGCCCCCGAGGACGACGAATCGGATCCCTGTTGCACAGCGCGGCGACCACCGTCGCCGACCAAAGCGGTTGCTTAGTGGCGTCCGTCACGAGTGCCCAACCGCTCACCTCAAGCCAGCTGGGCTCCGTGTCGAACATTGTCGAAGCGCGCTATGGGCGAAAAGCCGTTCTCAACGTTGACGTCGAGGAAAGCGCTCTCGGCGGCGTTCGAATCCAAGTGGCTGACGATGTCATCGACGGCTCGATTGCGACCCTGCTCGATGACCTGCGCGCGCAGTTGGCCGGATAAGACTTCAATCACTCGAAAACTTCGGCGGGACATGCCCGCCGCGAGAAAAGGAAAAGACCATGGCAGACCTGACAATCAGCGGCGATGAAATTCGTGACGCGCTGAAGGACTTCGTCCAGTCGTACAAGCCGAGCAAGGCGACCGTCAAAGAGGTGGGATACGTGATTGATGCCGCTGACGGCATTGCTCACGTCGAGGGACTTCCTGGCGTCATGGCCAACGAGCTTGTCCGGTTTGCGGATGGCACGCTCGGCCTCGCGCTGAACTTGGATGAAAACGAAATCGGCGTGGTGGTGCTCGGTGAGTTCACCGGCATCGTCGAAGGTCAAGAAGTGACGCGCACCGGTGAGGTGCTCTCGGTTCCGGTTGGCGAGGGATACCTCGGTCGAGTGGTCGACCCACTCGGTAACCCCATCGACGGACTCGGTGACATCAAGACCGATGGTCGCCGCGCCCTTGAGCTCCAGGCTCCTGGAGTTATGGCCCGCAAATCGGTGCACGAACCCATGCAAACCGGTATCAAGGCCATCGACGCCATGATTCCGATCGGTCGAGGACAGCGTCAGCTCATCATTGGCGACCGCCAAACGGGCAAGACCGCAATCGCGATTGACACCATCATCAACCAAAAAGACAACTGGGCATCGGGCGACCCGACCAAGCAGGTTCGCTGCATCTACGTCGCCATCGGACAAAAAGGTTCGACGATTGCCGCCGTCAAGGGCGCTCTCGAAGACGCCGGCGCGATGGAGTACACGACTATCGTTGCGGCTCCGGCCTCCGACCCTGCCGGCTTCAAGTATCTTGCGCCGTACACCGGGTCGGCCATCGGACAGCACTGGATGTATGCCGGCAAGCATGTGCTCATCATCTTTGATGACCTGAGCAAGCAGGCTGAGGCCTACCGTGCTGTGTCGCTGCTTTTGCGTCGCCCGCCGGGACGTGAAGCGTACCCGGGTGACGTCTTCTACTTGCACTCTCGGCTGCTCGAGCGTTGCGCCAAGCTGTCCGACGAACTCGGCGCCGGATCCATGACGGGCCTGCCGATCATCGAAACGAAGGCGAACGACGTGTCGGCGTACATCCCGACGAACGTCATCTCGATCACCGACGGCCAGATCTTCTTGCAGTCCGACCTCTTCAACGCGAACCAGCGTCCCGCGGTTGACGTGGGTATTTCGGTGTCGCGTGTGGGTGGTGACGCTCAGGTGAAGTCAATCAAGAAGGTTTCCGGAACCTTGAAGCTGGAGCTCGCGCAGTACCGTTCGCTCGAGGCCTTCGCCATGTTCGCCTCCGACCTTGATGCGGCGAGCCGTCGTCAGCTGGCTCGTGGCGCACGCCTCACGGAACTGCTCAAGCAGCCGCAGTACACGCCGTATCCGGTCGAAGATCAGGTCGTGTCGATTTGGGCCGGTACCACGGGCAAGCTCGACGAGGTTCCGGTCGAAGACATCCTGCGATTCGAGCGGGAGTTCCTCGATTTCCTCGGTCGCAAGACGAAAATCCTGTCGACGCTGCGGGAAACAAACGTGCTCGACGACAAAACGGTCGAAGATCTCGAGAAGTCGATCGTGAGCTTCAAGCAGGAGTTCCAAACTGGTGAGGGCAAGTCGCTTGCCTCGGTGGGGCGCGAGGAGTTCGTCGCCCTCCCGGAGGGTGACGTTCACCAGGAGAAGATCGTCAAAAAGAAGCGCTAGCCGGCGTCCCTCCGCGCCCCGCGTGGCTCGGGGGACATCGATTCACCACACACGTAACGTAAGGACACTTTCATGGGAGCCCAGCTTCGGGTCTACAGGCAGAAGATTCGCTCTGCTCAGACGACCAAGAAGATTACTCGCGCCATGGAGCTGATTTCTGCCTCTCGCATTCAGAAGGCTCAGGCTCGGGTCGCGGCCGCGACGCCGTACTCGCGCGCTATCACGCGCGCGGTATCCGCTGTCGCGACCTATTCCAACGTGGCGCACACGCTGACGACGGAACCCGAAAAGGTCGAGCGTGCGGCCGTCGTGATATTTGCGTCCGACCGGGGTCTCGCCGGAGCATTTAGTTCCAATGTTTTGCGCGAATCGGAGCGGCTTGCCGAGCTGCTCCGCAGCGAGGGCAAAGAGGTCGTTTACTTCCTCGTGGGCCGCAAGGCGAATGCGTACTTCAACTTCCGTCGCCGAGTAGCGCAGCGAGCGTGGACCGGTGGCACGGATGCGCCCGTCTTTGAAGTCGCCAAGGAAATCTCCGACGCCGTTGTCGCTCAATTCCTCACACCGGCGTCTGACGGAGGAGTCGATGAAATTCACATCGTGTTCAACCGTTTTGTGAACATGGTCAGTCAGGTTCCCGAGGTTGTGCGTCTCCTCCCACTCGAGGTAGTCGAAGGCGTCGAAGCTCCGGGCGAAAACGAAACCCTTCCGCTGTACGAGTTCGAACCCGAGGCGGAAGCGGTCCTCGACGCGTTACTTCCGGTCTACATCGAAAGTCGAATCTGGAATGCCATGTTGCAATCCGCGGCTTCGGAACACGCGAGTCGTCAGCGTGCGATGAAGTCGGCAAGTGACAACGCAGACAAACTCATTCGCGAATACACCCGACTGGCGAACAACGCTCGCCAGTCAGAAATCACCCAACAGATTGCTGAGATCGTCGGCGGCGCCGACGCCCTCGCCGGCTAACACAACACGTAAGGCAAGAGAGAGAAGATCATGACTGCAACGGCAACCAAGACCGCGACGGGCCGCATCGCCCGCGTGACCGGCCCCGTCGTCGACATCGAGTTCCCGCATGACGCCATCCCCGGCATCTACAACGCTCTCGAGACCACGGTTGAACTCGGTGGCGAAAAGACGAAACTCGTGCTCGAGGTCGCTCAGCACCTCGGTGACGACCTTGTTCGTGCAATCGCACTCAAGCCCACCGACGGCCTCGTTCGTGGCCAGGAGGTCCGCGACACGGGTGCTCCGATTTCGGTGCCCGTAGGCGATGCCACCAAGGGCAAAGTGTTCAACGTCACGGGTGACGTGCTCAATGGGGCACCGGGTGAGAAGTTCGAGTTCGCGGAACGCTGGCCCATCCACCGCACTCCTCCCAAGTTTGACCAGCTCGAATCAAAAACTCAGCTCTTCGAAACGGGCATCAAGGTCATCGACTTGCTGACTCCCTATGTTCAGGGTGGAAAAATCGGCCTGTTCGGTGGTGCCGGTGTCGGCAAGACCGTGCTCATTCAGGAAATGATCCAGCGCGTCGCTCAGGATCACGGTGGTGTGTCGGTGTTCGCCGGTGTCGGTGAGCGAACCCGTGAAGGAAACGACCTCATCCACGAAATGGAAGATGCCGGCGTTTTCGACAAGACCGCGCTCGTCTTCGGACAGATGGATGAGCCGCCAGGGACGCGTCTTCGTGTGGCTCTGTCCGCACTCACGATGGCGGAGTACTTCCGCGACGTGCAAAAGCAGGACGTTCTGTTGTTCATCGACAACATCTTCCGATTCACGCAGGCCGGCTCCGAGGTCTCGACGTTGCTCGGTCGCATGCCCTCGGCGGTGGGTTACCAGCCCAACCTTGCTGACGAAATGGGTATCCTCCAGGAGCGCATCACTTCGACTCGAGGACACTCGATTACCTCCCTTCAGGCAATCTACGTGCCTGCCGACGACTACACCGACCCGGCTCCGGCGACGACATTTGCGCACCTTGATGCAACCACTGAACTCTCGCGTGAAATTGCGTCGAAGGGTCTCTATCCGGCCGTGGATCCGCTGAC